>SXGT01037695.1_pt1 | contig 47761 bp, 42 predicted proteins | sample 3176221 | NCBI WGS metagenome assembly SXGT01 (sample SAMN11356862, study PRJNA531348) | freshwater metagenome | isolation source: freshwater sample F1-120 | place: China: Fuxian Lake, Yuxi | collected 2017-12-25 | reverse complement strand
GAAGGTGCGGCCGACGTAGCGGTTCTTGTAGAAGCCTTCGCGGTACTCGATGCCGAGTTTCTGTGCCACTTGCATGGCCGCAGGGCGCGACGAGTCGGGAATCGGCATGACGACGTCGATGTCGCCTTTGGGGGTGTACTGCGCGATCGTGTCAGCGAGGCGATCGCCGAGGCGCAGGCGCGCTTCGTAGACGGAGATGCCGTTCATGATCGAGTCAGGGCGCGCGAGATAGACGTACTCGAACGAGCACGGGATGAGCCGCGGGTTGGCGGCACACTGCCGTGCGACCATCTCGCCCGAGGCCGAGATGAACACTGCCTCGCCGGGCGCGATGTCGCGCACCGTCTCGTAGCCGCCCGCTTCGAGCACGAGCGACTCGCTCGCGACGACCCACTCGTCACCGGTGAGGCCCGTGGTGCGGCGGCCCAGAATGAGCGGCCGAATGCCGTAAGGGTCGCGGAAGGCCAGCAGTCCGTGGCCCGCGATGAGCGCGATCGCCGCGTACGACCCTTCGACGCGCTCGTGCAGGCGGCTGATCGCGGCGAAGAGCTGGTCGGGGTCGAGGTCGTCGCCGCGCACCTGGGTCTGCAGCTCGTGGGCGAGCACGTTGACGAGCAACTCGGTGTCGCTGTTGGTGTTGAGGTGCCGGCGGTCGACCTCATGCAGCTCGCGCGTGAGTTCGCGGGTGTTCGTGAGGTTGCCGTTGTGCACGAGGATGATGCCGTAGGGAGCGTTGACGTAGAAGGGCTGCGCCTCTTCTTCGCTCGACGCCGACCCGCGCGTGGCGTAGCGAACGTGGCCCAGCCCGAGAGTGCCGAGCAGGCTGCGCATGTCACGCGTGCGATAGGCCTCACGCACCTGGCCCTTGGCCTTGACGATGTGCAACACGCGACCTTCGGCCGTGGCGATGCCCGTGGAATCTTGGCCGCGATGCTGCAGCAGCGCGAGCGCGTCGTAGACCTGCTGATTGACCGGGCTCGACGAGACGAGACCGACGATGCCGCACATGCGGGAAGTGCTCCAGACCGTAAGGTTGACGGTGACGAGGCCAGTCTGTCAGACCGCGGAACGGATGAACGAATGACGAACTCCTATGCCGCCGCCGGAGTCGACACGGCTGCGGGTGACCGCGCTGTCGAGCTCATGAAGGCGTCGGTCGCGGCGACCCATGGCGCCCAGGTTCTTGGCGGCGTCGGCGGCTTCGCCGGCCTGTGGGACGCCTCGGCACTGCGCGACTATCGTCGCCCCCTCCTCGCGACGAGCACCGATGGCGTCGGCACGAAGGTCGCCATCGCCCAGGCCCTCGACATCCACGACACGATCGGCCAAGACCTCGTGGCCATGGTCGTTGACGACATCGTCGTCGTGGGCGCGAAGCCCCTCTTCATGACCGACTACATCGCCTGCGGCAAGGTGCACCCGCAGCGCATCGCCGACATCGTGCGGGGCATCGCCGAAGCGTGCGCGGCCACGGGCACGGCCCTCGTCGGGGGTGAAACGGCAGAGCATCCCGGTCTTCTGGGCCCCGACGACTACGACGTCGCCGGTGCCGCCGTCGGCGTGGTCGAAGCCGACGAGACCCTGGGCCCGGAGCGCGTGCAGCACGGCGACGTCGTCATCGCGATGGCAAGTTCGGGCCTGCACAGCAACGGCTTCTCGCTCGTTCGCCACATTCTCGCCCAGCGCGGCATCGGCTATCACGACGAGCTCGCCGAATTCGGCGGCGTCGTTGGCCGTGCGCTGCTTGTGCCGACCGCCCTCTACACCTCGCCCCTGCTCGCCGTGCTCGACGAGCTGCCCGGCGCCGTGCACGCACTGAGCCACGTGACGGGCGGTGGCATCGCGGCGAACCTCGCGCGCGTGCTGCCCGTCGGCAGCTGGGTCGAACTCGACCGCGGCTCATGGAGCCCGCCCTCGATCTTCCGCGTGCTCACCGACATCTCAGGGGAGTCGCTCGAATCGACGGAAGGCACCTGGAATCTCGGTATCGGGATGCTCGCCGTCGTTGCCCACGACACCGCGAGTTCGGTCATCCGCGCGTTGGAGAGCCGCGGCGTGCCCGCCTGGGTCGCCGGCCGAGTCTCCACGGCCGCCCACGACCTCAGCGGGTTCGAGCAGGGCGCCAAGGGTGTCGACGGTGGGGCCGTGAAGCTCGTCGGGGCGTTCGCGCAATAGCCGCCCTCGGGAGAGCGTGAGGCCCCGTCTCGGGAACGTCGGCACGCGTGATGTGTGTAGAGAGGAAACCGCACGTGGACGTCACCGAGCTATCCCCGTTCGCTGTGGGGCAAGAGTGGGAGTTCGCCGCTGGCGACGGCGTCGGTGTTCTCGTCATCGGGGATATCGAGTGGTGGCTGGACCGAGAGTGGATTGCACACGTCTCGCTCATCGAACCGATTCAGGTGGGCCATCTTCCGATAGCGACCCATGCACTGCGCGCCTCCGTCACCGCAGTCCGTCGCATCGACGCGACGGTGGGCTCCGAGTTCTCGGAGGGCATCGAGAGTTGGCGCACGTCGGAGGGCGGCGTGTGGAGCATCACCCTCGCCGAGATTCTCAGGGTGACATCCGCGATCGTTCAGCAATCGTCTGACGACACTGAAGCGGGAGGCCGGCAAGGCTAGCGGCAGGGCGCTTCGAAAGTGAAGGGGTGATCGCAGATGGCGTACGTTCTCTCGGCTGTCGTGGCGGGCTTCTCGATCTTGCTCTTCGTCTCGATACCGGCCTGGTTTCGATAGGTACGAGTTGGCGAGCGAACTCGCCATCGAGATCTCAGTTGCAGCGGTAGCGCCCTCAGCGCGCCTCACTCGGGGGCAGACTCCGTCGACTGGTCGAGCACGTAGATCGTCGCGCCGCCCGGCTCTTGGTAGGTCGCGAGGTAGCCGCCAGGAATCTCTGAAGGCTCGGCGAGCACGGTGAGCGTCGAGGGGCGCGCGCTGTGAAACGCTGCGACGCTCTCGACGACGAACATCGGGCCCGGCGCGGCGTCAGGGTCGCTCGCGTCGAGCATGATCTGCGCATCGCTGCCCGGCAGGGTGAGCGCCGCAGTCGTGTCGCCCTCTCGCCACAGCTCGGTGAACCCGAAGCCGTCGCGGTACACGGAGAGTGACGCGCTCAGGTCGCGAGTGGGGATGAGGAAGAGTTCGAGCTTCATGAGTGAGTCCTTTCGTGTCGTAACTCAGTTACGGTGAGCATAACCGTATTATTGAGTTATGCGCGAGTGGATTCCTCTCTCCACCTCGGCCAAGGGGCGAGTGGCGCTTGTGGCAATCCGCGAGTTCGGGCGACGACCCTTCGACGACGTGAGCGTGGGCGAGTTGTCGTCAGCCGCGGGCGTGACGACGGGCGTGCTCTACCACCACTTCGGCAGCAAACTCGGGCTCTATACCTTCGTGCGCCGCGACGTCGAACAGCGCTTGTTTGACCGCATGGAGGGCGCTCGCGCGAGCGTCGGCGGTGACCCGTCGGCGGCCGCGAACGCAGCGCTCGTGGTGGCGTTCGATTTCGTGGTGAGAGAGGAGCTCGCGCACCTGCTCGACGTACCGCCATCACGCTCAGAACCTGATCGAATGACAGAAGCCGTGGCGAGCTACTGGCCCAACGAGGCCCGCGCTATCGCGAGCATCCTCGTGGCAGCGTGGAGAGGCGCTCTCGCTGCCGTAGCGGCAGGAATCGACGTTTCGGAAGTGCGCTCAGCACTGGTCTCGATCTCAGTCGACGCAGCACGATAGCGTGCGGCAGAACGGGTCTACGCCGTGCGCGCTGACGTGCCTTCGTCGTCGTCGAGTTCGTCGGCGTCGTCATCCTCGTCATCGTCGTCGACGAGGTGCGCCCACTTGTCTTCGTACAGGTCGCCGTTCGACGCCGCGAGCTCGCGCTCGAGCGCGCTGAGGTTGGTGTCAGGCGTGTAGTACTTCAATTCGCGAGCCACCTTGGTGTGCTTCGCCTTCTGCCGGCCGCGCCCCATGCGTGACCCCCTCACAAAGTGTTGACCGGTGAGTCGGGGGACGACCCCGCGATGTCGATCAGAACGGTGGAAAAACTCGGCAGAGTCTATCACGCAGGGGCCTTGCGACCGCGTGGAACGGGCGGAGGGCATCCACGGTCAGCGGGTAACGTTGACGGGGTGACCGAGCCGGATCTGACGACCAAGACCGTCGTCATCGGCGCGGGACAAGCCGGCCTCTCTGTTGCGTTCTATCTGCGGCGACTCGGGCTCGAACCCGGGGAAGAGTTCGTGCTGCTCGACCGCGGCCCCGGCACGGGTGGAGCCTGGCAGTTTCGCTGGGAGGCGCTGCGCCTCGGCTCGGCGCACCGCGTCAACGACCTGCCCGGCATGGACGAGCTGGGGCTGAGCTTCGAGACTGCCGACCACCATGCGCCGGCGCGCGATGTGGTGGCCGACTACTACCGGCAATACGAAGAGCACTACGGTCTGCAAGTCGTGCGCCCCGCGACGGTGACGCACGTCGAAGACGAGGGCCACCACTTGCTCGTGCGACTGACGACCGAGAACGGCCCGCTTGAGCTCGGCACGTCGACGATCGTCAACGCGACCGGCACGTGGGGCTCGCCGTTCGTGCCGTGGTACTCCGGTCGCGACGACTTCGCCGGGCGGCACGTGCACACCTCTGACTACGTGGCTGCTGAGGAGTTCGCGGGCCAGGATGTCATCGTGGTCGGTGCGGGCACGAGCGCCATCGGCTTCATTCTCGAACTCGAGCCGCACGCCGCGAGCATCACGTGGGCGACCCGGCGTCCGCCAGAGTTTCTCAACGAGGGCGAGCTCAACCTCGAGGCCGCCGAGCATGCCGTCGCTCAGCAAGACGACGCCGCGCGCGCCGGTCGCGCCCTGCCGAGCATCGTCTCGGGCACAGGTGTGCCTCGCACCCGCCGCGTGCAGGCTGCTCTTGATCGGGGCATTCTCGAGAGCCGCGGCATGTTCGAGCGACTCGACGCCGACGGCGCGGTGTGGGCAGACGGTTCACGACAGCACGCCGATGCGATCATCTGGGCCACCGGGTTCCGGCCCGAGCTTCGTCATCTCGCTCCGCTGAGGTTGCGCGAGAAAGAGGGCGGGGTCACCGTCGCAAGTCACCGCTCTGAGCGCGACCCCCGCGTGTTCTTCGCGGGCTACGGTCCCGCCGCGTCGACCATCGGCGCGAATCGCGCGGGCCGCAACATTGCGCGGCAGGTCGTGGCGCAACTCAGCCGCATGGGGCGCTAGACCTGGGTGGTCCGCCGATCGGTGGGTGAGCATCCACCCATCGATGGATGCCCGCTGACGCAGCACTCTGCTTGCCTGTCAACGTGACCACCGCACCTGACCGCCCCCGCAGCTTCGTCGCCCGCCACCGCACGGCCCTCGCGGCCGGCGGCCTCGTCGTCAGCATCGCGCTTGCGGTGCTGTGGCTCTTCGTCGTGCCCGAGCGTGCAGAGTCGACGAGTGGGGTGCAGCAGTGGCTCATCAGGTTCGGGCACTCGATCTGCTGGGCGCTGCTCGCAGTGACGGCGGCCCTTGTGCTGCTCAAGGCCCCGAAGCGCGTGGTCGACGTCACGGCGTGGGCGGCGCTCGCCGCGTACGCCGCTTTCCTGGGCGCGACGGTGTTGTAGGCAGCGGCCTCAGCGCGGCTGACACACTGGAGCGATGAGCTCCCTCGCACTCGTCCTGGCGATCACCGGTGTCACGCTCGTCGTGTTGCTCATCGTGCTCGCGGTGATCTTCTTCGCCGTCGTGCTGCCGCCCGTGCGGCGTCGGATGGCAGAAGACCGCGCAGCGGCGGAAGCCGAGGCGTCAGACCAGAGTTCCGAGCACGGTGATCGCAGCGGCAGCTGACCAGGCCTGTGGCCGGCACGACGCCGGGTAGGGCAAGGGGCGCGCCGTCTCGTCGGCGCCGAGCCCCGCGTGCAGCTCGGGCATGCGGAACCCGTTCGACTCGGCGACCTTGAGCAGCCCCTCGGCGAGCGAGGCCGCGACCTCGTGGTGCCCTTCGCGGGCGAGGCCCTGAATGGCGATCGCGGTGTCGTGGGTCCAGACCGAACCGCCGTGGTAGCTCATGGGCCAGTAGCCGGCCGAGTCGGTCGACATCGTGCGCAGACCGTAGCCCGAGTCGAGCTCGGGCGAACCGAGTCGTCGTGCGACGAGCTCTGACTGCTCAGCATCGAGCAGACCGGTGCCGAGCAAGTGGCCGAGGTTGCTCGTCACCGTGTCGACGGGGCGCTTGTTCGCGTCGAGCGCGATGGCCGGGTAGGGGCCGAGTTCGCCGGTGAGGGCAGGGTCGGTGATCCAGAACTTCTCGTGGAAGATGCGTCGCAGCGACGCCGCCCACTCGCGCCACGACTCTGCACCGTCGCGACCGAAGGCTTCCAGCAGCGCTGCACCGCCGAGCGCGGCTTCGTAGGCGTAGGCCTGAACTTCACACAGGGCGATGGGGCCTTCGGCGAGTGAGCCGTCGCGCCACTGCACGCTGTCGCCGGAGTCTTTCCACCCCTGGTTGGCGAGCCCGTGACCGGTGCGGTCGATGTACTCGAGAAGACCGTCGCCGTCGGCGTCGCCGTGGTCGCGCATCCAGCCGAGCGCACCCTCGAGTGCCGGCAGCAGCGCCCGCACCTCGTCGTCGGGCAGGCCAGCGCGCCAGGCATCGTGCAGCAGGCAGATCCACAGCGCGGTCGCGTCGACGGTGCCGTAGTAGAGCGGCGGCAGGGTCACGTCGTTGTCGATGACGAGCGACTGGCGACGCAGCTCGTGCATGATCTTGCCCGGCTCTTCGGCCGTCTCGTTGACCTGCTTCGTGCCCTGCAGTCGCGCGAGCACCTGCAGGGTGTCGCCCGCGAGCCGCGTGCCGAGCGGCAGCAGCATGCGCGCGGCCCAGAGGGAGTCCCGCCCGAAGAGCGTGAAGAACCAGGGCGCTCCGGCAGCCAGGAACTGCTGCTCGGGATGCCCGGCGAGGGTCAATCGCAGCGCGTCGAGGTCGCCCAACGCGCGGTCGACCCACCGCTGTAGGCGCGGGTCGGTGCCCGCCGTGGTGGGGGCGCTCCACGGTGCAGGGCCCGTCGCGCCCTGCACCGCGCCGATCGCATCTTGAGCGTCGAGCCTCCACCCGACGGAGGCTTCGCCGCGCGCGGGAACCGTCACGCTCGCCGTGAGTGCGAGCCCGCCCTCGCGCTGCGCAATGGTGAGGGTGCTCGAGGTGAGTTGCGCGGCCACGCTCTCGCCCGACCAGCGTGCGGTGTCGCCGGTGTGGTCGACGGCGATCGGCCGCGTCTGCACGATGCCCTGCTTGATCTCGTCGATGAGGCTCGCGTCGAGATCGAGCTCGATCGTCACGGTGGTGGTGAGGGGCGTACCGTGCCGATTGATGATCGTGAGGGTGTCAGCGCAGCCGTCGATGTCGACGCGGCGGTCGACGCGCAGCCGCACTCCGGGGTCGGGTGTGGGGTCGTCGAGATGCCGCAGCAGCGACTCGATGACGACGTGGTCGGCGCTCACGGTGGAGGTGACGAGGTGCTCGGCAGCAGCATCCCCCACGCGCATGCGCAGCCCCCGCACGACCCGCACATCGCTGTGCGCGATGCCGTGGATGGGCGCCCCTCCGATGGTGCCGTTCTCGGCCGACCACACCTGGGTGGGAGCGCGCAGAACGACGAGTTCGTCGTGAAGCAGGGGCTGCAAGGGGTGGGTCACGGTCGTCGAGCCTCCGGGCCGTCGTGAAGGTGTCGGTGCCGGTCGGGCTTGACACCGGTGTCGTCGTGGGTAACACTACCGAATAATTTGATCGATCAAAATGCGAACCCCGATGCCGCGCTGCGCGGTCGGTGCGGGGCTCGAAGCCAGTGCCGGCGAACCGATTGATGAGACCACCAAAGGGGGCGGAGATGGGGCGCATGCCGACCGTCGATGACGTCGCTTCCGCTGCCAACGTCTCGCGCCAGACCGTGTCGAACGTGCTGAACTCGCCCGAGATCGTGCGGGAATCCACGCGTGAGCGAGTGCAGGAAGCCATTGACCGCCTCGGCTATCGACCCCACGCCTCGGCTCGTCGCCTCCGCACGCGCACCTCGTCGACGATCGGTCTGCGACTCGACCCCCTTCGCGACGGCATCTCGGGTGCCGTGCTCGACCGCTTCGTGCACAAGCTCGCCGAGCAAGCCGACGCTCGAGGCTTGCGCGTCATGATCTTCACTGCCAACGGCGCCGAAGACGAGCTCTCGCACATCAAGCGACTGCGCGACGGCAGCGACATCGACGCCTTCGTGCTCATCGCGACCTTCCACGGCGACCCTCGCATCTCGTGGCTCATCGAGCACGAGGTGCCCTTCGTCTCATTCGGCCGCCCCTGGGGTTCGACCACCGACGACCACCGGCACCGCTGGGTCGACGTCGATGGCCGCGCGGGAGTGCGCGACACCGTGCAGCATCTGCGAGCATCCGGCGCTCAGCGCGTGGGCTACATCGGATGGCCGAGCCCCTCCGGCACGGGCGACGAGCGCCGCGCCGGCTGGGAAGAAGCGAGCGGCTTCGACACGGCTGACCTCGAGCGCTACCAAGTGGTCACGCTCGATGGTGTCGATGAGGGTGTGCGATCGGCCCGGCAATTGCTGGCGATGGATGCCGCACCCGACGCCATCGTGTGCGCGAGCGACTCGCTTGCCCTCGGCGCGCGCATGGCGGCCGATGCTGCCGGTCACCTCGACTTGCCCGTCGTGGGCTTCGACAACACACCCGTCGCTGCGGCGGTCGGCCTCTCGAGCATCGATCAGCCGCTCGACGAGGTCGTCGCCTCTGCCCTGACTCTGCTGTTCGGCCCGGAGGGCGGCATCGTGCGCCCGAATCCGGACAGCAACGAGGAGCCGACGCATCGGCTCCTCGTGCCTCGACTTGTCGAACGCCGGTCTGGTCACCGTGCGCTCGGCGAGATCACCGGTGCCTGAGGCCCCGGCAATCACCCATCGAAAGGAAACATCGTGAGGACATCACAATGGAGTGCCGCGGCTCTCGCCGCAGGACTCGTCGTCACTCTAGCGGCGTGCGCGCCGGCAGACGAGAGCGGCGGCGAGGCCACCGGTCAAGAGCTCACCATGCTCATCGGCTCGTCGGGCGACGCCGAAACGAACGCCGTGCAGGCTGCCGCTGACGCGTGGGCCGCCGAGACCGGCAACAGCGTCGAGGTCATCGCCGCGAACGACCTCGTGCAGCAGCTCGGCCAGGGCTTCTCGGGCAACAACCCGCCCGACCTGTTCTACATGCCGTGGGACCAGTTCCAGACTTACGCCGCCCAGGGATTCATCGAGCCCTACGCTGACGACCTCGCCAACGCGGGCGACTTCTTGCCTGCGTTGCGCGAGCAGTTCAGCTACGACGGCCAGTTCTACTGCGCGCCGAAAGACTTCTCGACGCTCGGCCTCCAGATCAACACGCAGGCCTGGGCTGACGCCGGTCTCACCGACGCCGACATTCCGACCGACTGGGACCAGCTCGCGACTGTTGCCGCAGCGCTGACGACTGACGACCAGGTGGGCCTCTCGATGGGTCGCGAGTACGCCCGCGTGGGTGTCTTCATGAACCAGGCTGGTGGCACGCTCGTCGATGGCGAGACGATCGCCGCCGACAGCGCGGAGAACGCTGAAGGGCTCGCGTACCTGCAGCAGCTCATCGCTGACGGCTCGCTGAAGTTCCCGCAAGAGCTCGAAGCTGGCTGGGGCGGCGAGGCCTTCGGTCTCGGCAAGGCCGCCATGGTCATCGAGGGTCCGTGGATCAACGGCGCCATGGCGAACGACTTCCCCGACCGCGAGTTCATCTCGGTCGAGCTTCCGGCAGGCCCGGCGGGAGCATCCACGTTCGCCTTCAGCAACTGCTGGGGCATGCCCGTGGGTTCAGAGACGCGTGACGCAACGATCGACCTCATCGAGTTCCTCACGAGCGACGAGCAGCAGCTCGCGTTCGCCGAGGCCTTCGGTGTGATCCCCTCGACCGAGTCGGGTTCGGCGGCCTACGCCGAGCAGTTCCCCGACAACGCCGCGTTCGTCGCGGGTGTCGCCTCGGCTACGAGCCCCGTCGCCTTCCAGGGCGCCGCGGCCGCGATCGCCGACTTCAACACGCAGCTCGAGCAGATCGGCAGCGCTGACCCGTCGTCGCTGCTCGCCACGCTGCAGGCCAACCTGCAGGCCGCTTACGACGAGGCGAACGGCTAAACCAGTGCCTCGCACCGCAGTACGGCCTCGTCGCGGCGGAGGAATCCGCCGCGGCGAGGCCCGCTCGGGGTGGCTCTTCGTCGCCCCCGCCGTCATCATCACCACCGTCTTCCTGGTGATTCCGATCATGCTCGCCCTCTGGGTGAGCGTGAGCGACTGGAACGGCTTTCAGTCGCCCCTCAACCCGCGCGTCAACTTCGTCGGGCTCGAGAACTACGCCGCCATCACCGTCGAAGACGGCCTCGATCAGCGCAACTTCGGCACGGCCGTGCGCAACAACTTCTACTACGTGCTCTTCGTGGTGCCGCTGCAGACGATCATCGCGCTGCTGCTCGCCGTGCAAGTCAACCGCGCAGCGCTGCGCGGCAAGGGCTTCTTTCGCACCGCGTTCTACTTTCCCTCGGTGACGAGCACGGTCGCGATCGTCATCGTTTTCCAGTTTCTCTTCACGGCCTCCGGTGCGGTCAACGCCGTCATCGGCGCCTTCGGCATCGACGGGCCCGACTGGTTCAACGATTCGACAGGCGTGTTCCACGGCATTCTCAGCGCCTTCGGTGTGGGCGCGCCCACGTCGGGGCTGCTCGCTGAGCCGGGCTTCCTCGGCATCTCTGGCTGGCAGTGGCTCGCCGGCCCCTCGGTGGCCATGAGCTCGCTCATCATCCTGGCGATCTTCACGACCTCGGGCACGTTCATGCTGCTGTTCCTCGCTGCACTGCAAAGCATCGGCAGCGAAATCGACGAGGCTTCGCTCATGGATGGCGCAGGCCCCGTGCGCAAGTTCTTCTCGATCACTCTGCCGATGCTGCGGCCCACGCTCTTCACGGTGCTGACGCTCGGCCTCATCGGCTCGTGGCAGGTCTTCGACCAGATCTACGTGCTCGGCGGCACCTCGGCCGGCGGCACGATCTCGACTCCGGCCTTCCTCGCCTACCGCTCGTCGTTCGTCGACCTGCAATGGGGGCAGGGTGCCGCGATCGCCTTCATCCTCTTCGTGTTCATCATCATCCTCACGCTGCTGCAACGGTGGGCGCTCGCCGAACGCGGGCCGAAGAAGTTCAAGCAGTCGAAGGTGACGCCCAAGGTTCAGGGAGGACTGCGATGACCGCCGTCGACGTGTCAGCCGAGTCGGGCATCCCGGGCGACGACGCCCCTCAGCGATCGTTCCGTCGGCGCAAGCGCCTCGGGGCCCGCGTGCGCACGGGCATGCTGCTGAGCTACCTCATTCTCATCGGCCTCGCGCTCATCTACATCTACCCCTTCATCATCTCGATCGCGGCCTCGTTCAAGACCGACGCCGAGGCGACGCAAGATGCCTTGAGCCTGATTCCCGACACCATCACCTTCGCGGCCTACGAGCGGCTCTTCGGCGACGTGCCTTTTCCGCTCTGGGCCGGCAACACGGTGATGATCGCCACGATCGTGACCCTCGGCCGGGTGTTCTTTGACTCGCTCGCGGGCTACGCGCTCTCGCGTCTGAAGTTCAAGGGCAGGGCGTTCGTGTTCGCGGCCTTCATCGGCATCCTCTCGGTGCCGGGCGTCGTGCTGCTCATTCCGCGCTTCCTGATCCTGCAGCAGCTCGGGCTGTACGACACCTACGGGGGCATGATCATCCCGCTGCTGTCGACCGCCGCGGGCGTCTTCATCATGAAGCAGTTCTTCGACTCGATCCCGGTGAGCGTTGAAGAGGCCGCACGCATCGACGGGGCCGGCACCTTCCGCACGTTCTGGACGATCGTGCTGCCCATGGCGCGTCCGGCGCTCGTGACGCTCTTCATCTTGAGCTTCCAGGGCTCGTGGAACGAGCTGGGGCACTTCATCGTGTCGCGGCAGAGCCCCGAACTCAACACGCTCACGACCGGCGTCGCCTCGCTCGTGTCAGGACAGTTGGGCTCGGGCAATCAGTTCCCGCTGCAGCTCGCAGCGGCGGTGCTCATGACGATTCCCGTGGCGATTCTGTTCTTCATCTTCCAGCGGCGCATCATGAACACCACCGCCGGAGCCGAGAAGGGCTAGAGCTCCAGCAGCACGACGGCACCCGTGTCGACGCGCATCGCGAGGTCTTCGTCGAGGCTCGCCATGGCGACGGCGATGCGGGTGCCGCCGTTCGGGGCGGCGTCGGGGTGCACAGTGCTGTCGGGGTAAACGGCACAGTCGTAGACCCCGAGCGCGCCGGCTCCTGGGCCCTCGGCGATCGGCGCTGGGCGGTGGATGATCGTCGGCGCAGCATCCACGCCTTCGGTGTCGTCGGCCAGTCGCGCGAGAGCGCCCGCGAAGGCGAGCGCCACGTAGACCGCGCCGTCGGGCGCGATCGAGAGGCCGTCGGGCCCGCTGCCCTCGGCGAAGTGCGCGCGAACCGAGCGCTCACCGGAGGGGCTCAACCGCTGCACGGTGTCGGCGAAGGTCTCGGCCACGAGAAGGTCGCCGGCAGCCGTGCGCTCACAGCCGTTGGGAAAGACGAACCCCGCCGGGGTGGTCGCGACCGAGCCGTCGGGATGCACGCGCACGAGCGGCGAGGCAACAGGCTCGTCGGTCTCGGGGTTGAAGCCGTAGCCCCCCACCCAGGCCGTGCCGTCAGGGTCGACGTGCATGTCGTTGGCGGAGTGGCTCATGAGTGTCGAGAGGTCGGCGTGCACGGTGACCTCTCCCGAGCTGTGGAGTCGCAGCACCCGGCGCTCGTCGCAGTCGACGACGAGCAGGTCGCCGTCGGGTAGCCAGCCGAGGCCCCCGGGCGTGACCGGTCCGCCGCCCGCGCGGTCGAGCACGACCTCGGCCGCACTGCCGGGCACCCAGCGCATGACGCGCGAGCGGAACATGTCGCTGAAGTAGAGCGCGCCGTCGCGCCAACGCAGCGCTTCGGGAAATCCGAGGCCGTCGAGACGGTCGAGCTCACGCAGCGAAGTGGTCATCGCGGTCTCCTAGAACGTCATGGTGAGACCGCCGTCGACGGTCAGCACCTGCCCGGTTGTGTAGGTGTTGTCGCGCGACGAGAGGAAGTCGACGGCGGGTGCGATCTCGGCCGGCATGGCCGCGCGACCGAGCGGCAGCTTGCCCCGCTCGACATAGCCGGTGCGAAAAGCCTCGGTGTCGGTCTCGTCGGTGCCATCGGGCAGCAGGCTCATGCGCGTGCGTACGAAGCCGGGCGCGACGGCGTTGGCGAGCACGCCATAGGGCGCCAAGTCGAGTGCGGCCGAGCGGGTCGCCGCCTCGAGTCCGGCCTTCGAGACGTCGTAGGCGAGGCAGCCGGGCTGAGCCTGGCGCGCGTGCACGCTCGTGATGGTGACGATGCGACCGAATCGCTGTTCGACCATGTGCGGGGTGAGTTGGCGCATGAGGTCGAGCGGAGCATCCAGGTTCACCGCCCAGACGGCGCGCCAGTCGTCGAAGCCGCTGTCGTGAATCGAGCCCTGGCGAAAGATGCCGGCCACGGTGACGAGCACGTCGACGCCGCCGAGTCGGGCGAGGGCGTCGTCAACGGCGGCAGCGCGAGCGGCCTCGTCGCTGAGGTCGACCTCGATGATGTTCTCTCCGGCTTCGCGGTCGAGACCGACGACGGTGTCGCCGCGCTCGCGCAGCCGGTCGGCGATGGCGGCGCCGATGCCGTTGGCGGCTCCGGTGACGATCGTGCGCAGAGCGGTCATGCTCCGCCTCCTTCCGCGGTGGATGCCCACCGCACGTTGAGCGTGACGCCCCACTCGAGCGTGGCACCCGGCGCGAGGTGCACGAGGCCCTCGTCGTGCGCCGTGCCCGCGCCGTGCGGGGTCGTGGTCGGTTCGATGCCGAGGGCGACGACCTCGCCGTTCCACGGCGACTCGGTCGAGACGCCCAGCTCTTCCCAGAGCAGCGCGTGGGGCAGCGCACCCTGCCACTGCACGGATGCCTCGACGTGAGCGCCGCGCAGCTCGAGCCGCTGGCCACCCACGCGAGCGCCGCCCACGTTCGCGAGCCCCGTCACGCGCGCGGGCGTCGCCCGCGTGACGGTCGGCCAGCGCTCGGCAGGGTCGCCCGGCCACGGCGTGAGTGCGCCGGCCGGCAGTCCGTCATAGTCGAGCGGCCGCAGTTGGGCTCCGCCCGGCACGGTGATCTCGAGCGGGCCGGCGAGCACGTCTCCACCGAGAATGAGGTGCTCGGCGGCGACGATCGTGCGCGTCGCGACACCTTCATTGCGCACGCGCGTGGCGACCTCGATGCGGGCGTCACCGTTCGGGCCATAGCCGAGTCGCCACACCCGCTCAGCGCTGAGACCGTCGCGGTCTGCCCAGCCGAGGGCGGCCGAACTCGCGTCGTGCGACACGAGCAACCAGGGGGCTTGCGAGGCCGTGCCGTGGAAGCCTTGCGGCTCAGCGGATGCCGGGTCGGGCTGCCCCGCCGTCGGAAAGCACAGCTGCCAGCCGCCGCGCCAGCGCGAGACCCACTCGGCCTCGGTCGCCGCGGGTCGCGCCGACGGCACGACGCTCGAGGCCCAGGGCGTGCGAGTGAGCAGGGGGCGGCCGTCGAGCAGGGCATCCACGAGCACGCCGCCCTCGTCGGCCAGCACGGTCGCCTCGAGTGCGCCGTGTCGCAGAGTGACGGGCGCTTGAGCGCTCACGAGTGACCTCCCGCGCGGGCGAGCAGAGTGTTAGCGCGCGCTCGCGGCATCGCGCTGCTCGCCGAGCGCCTTGATGAGCGAGTTCTTGCCGTCGAGCACGACACGCAGCATGGTCTCGGCGGCGCGCTCTCCGTTGCCGCTGTTGATGGCCTCGAAGACTGCCGCGTGCGAGTCGGCATCTTGCGCGAGCACGTCGTCGTCGCCGACGACGGCTTGCTGCACATTGAACGAGGTGTACATGAAGTCGGCGACCACGCTGCCGAACTGGCGCAGCAGCACGTTGTGCGAGGCGGCGTAGACGGCGAGGTGAAAGTCGACGTCGGCGTGGGCGTAGGCCTCGCGGTCATTCGGGCTCGTCGACATGCGGTGCAGTGCGTCGTCGAGCTTGCGCAAGTCGTCCATGCTCGCGCGACCCGCGGCGAGGCGAGCGGCGGCGGGTTCCATGATCTGCCGCACCTCGACGAGGTTGCGCATGATCTCGTACCCGCGGCCGACCTCGCTGTGCCAGCGCAAGATGTCGCTGTCGAAGACGTTCCAGTGCTCGGTCGGGCGCACGCGCGTGCCGATCTTCTGCCGAATGTCGACGAGGCCTTTTGCGGCGAGCACGCGCATGCCCTCGCGCACCGAGGTGCGCGAGACGTCGAACTGCTCGGTGAGCTCGGCTTCTTTCGGCAGCAGGTCGCCCGGGGCGTAGGCGCCTCCGACGATCTGGCGACCGATGCCATCGATGACACGGGCCTGCAGGCCGCGCATGGCATAGCCGGAGGAACGGTCGGCATCGACGGCGATGTCCGCCATGTGCGGCCTCCTCCCGGGCTAGACGCTTTCACTCACCTTAAGGGGCACGCCGGGGCTCGCGTAGACGCTCTCACCATCGATCTGAATCTCGACGGTGCGCAAGTAAGGGGCGAGACCTTCGAGGTCGACCTGGATGCCCAGGCCGGGTGCGTCGGGGGCGCGCACTTCGCCGTTCTCATCGGGCAGCAGGTGGTTCGACGAGATCGCGAGGGCAACGGCCTTCGGTTCGACCGGGTATTCGCAGATGCGGTGCTCGGCGAGGCCGGCGAAGGGCTGCAGCGATGCCGAGAGTGCGAGGTGCGAGGTGAAGGTGTGGTTGACGTACGTCACACCGTGGCGCACGGCGTGGTCGGCCACTGCCTTCGCCGGGCCGATGCCGCCGATGCGTGCCGTGTCGATTTGGATGAAGCGCACGCCGCCGTAGTCGATGAGGTTGGTCGCCATGTGCACGCTGTGGGCACCTTCACCACCGGCAATGCCGACGGTGCGCGCGCGCGACGCGAGCGCGGCGTGTGCGACGAAGGCGTGCGGCACGAAGGGCTCTTCCAACCATGTGGCGCGGGCGTCTTCGAGCGCTTCGAGTCGCGCGACAGCGAGCTCGAGGTCATCGCCCCAGATCTGGCCGGCGTCGATGAGCAGCTGCGCGTCGTCACCCAGACCCTCGCGCGCGGCGGCGACGTGGTCAGCGTCGTCGCGCGGGTCGGCCGTGCCGTAGGCGCCCCAGCCGAACTTCACGGCGAGGAAGCCGTTGGAGCGGGCGAGGCGAGCGCGGTCGAGGGTCTCTTGCGGGGTGTCGCCCATGAGCATGGAGGCGTAGGGCAGTTTCGCGTGATTCTCGGTGTAGCCGAGCATGCGCCACACGGGCTCGTCACGCAGCTTGCCGAGCAGGTCCCACAGCGCGATCTCGATGCCCGACCAGGTGTGGGCGGCTTGCAGCAGGTCCATGCTGTTGCGCGCGACGTTGCGGCCGATGCGCAGAATGTCGTCGGGGCCGTCGACGGTCTCGCCGAGCACCGAGGCGGCGACCGGTTGGCACACGCCGTGCGACCGCGGGGCGACGAAGGCGGCGATCGAGGTGAGCGGCGACGCCTCGCATTCGCCCCACCCTTCGACGCCATCAGCGACGACGCGCACGAGCAGCGCATCTTGACTGCCGTCGGCCTCGAGGGTGACCTCGGGCATCGACGCGTAGTAGAAGTCGACGGAGTCGATGATCATGGGCTGTGTGCCGCCTTCGCGCTGGTGGACTGGTGCGTGCGTCGCGGGCAGCGGATGCGAGCGCGAGCCCGTGACCGCCACCGTGCGGAGCAGGTTACATCATACGTTACACATCGCCAGGCAATCCATAGCCCGGTATTGTGCGCTTGACACTTGCGGACAGAACCCGTAGGTATGATGTAATAGTTGCACCGACCCCGGGGACACCGTGGTCTGAACGAAATGGGACGATGATGTCGCAGTTGATGTGGAGCGCACCGGCCGTTGCCGGCGTCGCGGCCTGCCTGCACTCCCCCATTGCCCTTCGATCTTCCACGGGCGACCCAGCCCGCGTGAAGCACGCGACACGCGCGCTCGTCCAGCGAGGTGCTGGTGCGCTGTTCGCGGACTCCCGACCGGCCGGTCGTCGGCCCGGTCCTCCACTAGGAAGGACACAGCAATGAAGACACGGAAGGCTACAGTCGCGATCATCGCGACCCTCGGCCTCGTCGGCAGCCTCGCGGCGTGCTCGACGGGCGAGCCGGCAGAAGAGACGGGCGGCGAGCTGCTCATCTGGGCCACCGGCATTCTTGGCCGTACCCTCGAGAACGGTGACCCCGACCTCGAGAACTCGTTCATCGACAAGATGGCCGTGCAGTTCGAAGAAGAGAACCCGGGCGTCGACATCACGGTCGTGCAGCAGGGTGGCGACATCACCTCGGCCGCCGCGCAGTTCCAGGCCGCCTCGATCGCCGGCGACGGCCCCGACATCCGCATTCAGTACGCGGGTGGCCCGACCCTCTCGTTCGCTGACTTCTTCACCGACCTCGACGAACTCATTGCTCCCGAGGTTCTCGACAACCTTGCCGGTGTCAACGTGAACCGCGCGGGCTACAGCCCCGACGGCGCGCTGCTCGGCATGCCCTATGGCGCCGGCAACCTCTTCACGGTCTTCCAGAACCACGAGGTGCTCGCTGAGGCTGGTCTCGACCCGGCCAACCCGCCCACGACGTGGGAAGAGCTCATCGCGAACGGCCAGCAGGTCGTCGACAACACTGACAAGAACGGCTTCTGGGTTGCGAACCTCGAGGGCTATGTCGGTGCGTGGATGATCTCGGCGCTCGTCGGTGGCGAACTCGGCGAGTCGGTCTTCACCCAGATGTACGCGGGTGACATTCCCGTGGACGACCCGGCCATGGTCAAGGCCTACGAGGCCTTCGCCGAGTGGGGCGCAAGTGGTCTCACCAACCCCGACGCCGGTCAGGTGTCGAACGGTGAGTCGACCGCTGGATTCGTCAACGGCAGCAGCGCCTACTACCTCGTCGGTAGCTGGGAGAACAACAACATGCTCGACGCCTTCGGCGAAGAGGGCGTGAGCTCGTTCTTCATCCCGACGCTCGAGGGTTCGGCATTCCCGAACATCGGTGCTGGTGGCCCGGAGATCGCCCTGTCGATCACCAACTACAGCGACAACCAGGAGCTCGCTGCTGAGTTCTTGACCTACCTCGCGCAGGCCGAGAACCAGGACGTGTTCGTTGAGCTCTACCAGACGCAGGGCTCGAACCACGTCGACGGCGACCCGTCGAAGATCGAGAGCCCGCTGCTGCGTCAGCAGTTCGAGCAGCTCTCGGCAGCCACCGACGGCGTCACCTTCGCCTTCGACAGCGTGATGCCGCAGGCCACGATCGACCTGTTCTACCGCGTGAACGCCGGTGTCTTCATCGGCAGCATCACGCCGGAGGACGCGGTCGCGCAGCTCAAGGCATCGTACGAATCCGAGATCGCGAACCTGTGACCACGGCTTCTGTCACCTCGCGCGTGGGCGCCGCTTCGGCGGCGCCCACGGGCGGGGCCCCGCGCCACAAGCCCGGAGGCATCCGCCGGCGTGACCGCATTGTCGGTCTGCTCGCTGTGCTTCCGGCCTTCCTCGTCGTGGTCGGCTTCATGGCTTTCCCCGTCGCGTTCGCCGTCTTCATCTCGTTCACGAAGACCAATGGACTGAGGTTCGAGTTCCGCGGCCTCGACAACTACATCGCGCTGCTGAACGACCCGATCGTGCATCAGGTCTTCCTCAACAACGTGACGTTCCTCATCTCGGTGCCGCTCGTCATCTTCACGGCGCTCATCGTCTCGGTGCTGCTGTTCGAGCGAGTGCGCGGCTGGAAGTACTTCCGCGTCATCTTCTTCTTGCCGAATGTGCTCTCGGTCGCCGTCATCGGCATCATGTTCCGCAATGCCTTTGGCTACTACGGCGGCGTGAACCAGGCGCTCGCGCTCTTCGGCATCGAGCCCATCCAGTTCTTCACGAACGGTTCGACCGCGATTGCGATCATCATCCTCGCGCTCGTCTGGGCGGGCTTCGGCTACCAGTCCCTGCTGCTGCTCGCAGGCCTCACCTCGATCAACCCCGCCGTCTTCGAGGCGGCCGCGATCGACGGTGCCGGGTGGTGGAAGCGGCTCTGGTACATCACGCTGCCCAACATTCGCCGCGTGCTCGGCTTCGTGTTCATCATCAACGTGATCTACACGTTCTCGTCGCTCTTCGGCTTCGTCTACGTCATGACGGCGGGTGGACCCGGCTTCGACACCACCACGATCGACTACCTCGTCTATCTGCGGGCCTTCTCGAGCACGAACCTCGGTTCGGGCGCGGCGCTCGCGGTCATCCTGTTCTTGTTCATCGGCATCCTGACGCTCATCCAGAACAGGGTCTTCAAGCTCGGGGAGGACGACTGATCATGGCTGAAGAAGACGTCGTCATCAGCAAGCGCATCTCGTCGAGCCGCACGCAGTGGCCGATCTTCATCGCGCTGCTCGTCGTGGCTGCGACGATCATCTACCCCCTGTACTTCGTGATCATCACGTCGTTCAGGCCGAACTCTGACTACCTGCAAGACCCCTTCGGTCTGCCAGGTGTCTGGACGTTCGAGAACTACCTCAACCTCGTCAACACGTACGGCATCGGCCAGGCGTTTCTCAACAGCCTGTTCGTCGGAACGATCTCGGTCTCGATCATCCTCGTGCTCGCGTCGCTCGCCGGCTACGCGCTCGCGAAGCTGCCGGTGCCGGGGCAGAAGTACATCACCGCCACCTTCGTGTCGGTCATGCTCATTCCTGGCCCCGTGCTCATCATTCCGATCTACCTCATGCTCGCCAGGCTCGAGATCGTCGGCAGCTACACCGGCCTGATCCTCGTGTACGTCGCGACCGGGCTCCCGTTCGCCACGTTCTTCCTCACGCTGTCGTTCCGCGGCATCCCCGATGAGGTCATCGAGGCGGCACGCATCGACGGCGCAGGGTTCTTCCGCATCATGTGGTCGATCATCGCGCCGATGGGGTCGAGCGGACTCGCGACGCTCGCCGTACTGCAGTTCCTCGGCGCGTGGAACGAGCTGATCTTCGCGGTCATCCTCATTCCCGAAGAGTCGATGCGGCTGCTCACACCGCAGCTCGCGAGCATCGGTGAACGCTTCCTCACCGACCAGCCGCTCGTGTCGGCGGGCCTCTTCATCACGGCCTCGGTGCCGCTGCTGCTGCTGGCCTTCGCGTCGAAGTACATCATGCAAGGTCTGCAGGTCGGCGTCAGCCGCTAAGCATCACGACAGCCCGCGGGGTCGCGCCGATCAGGTGCGGCCCCGCGGTGCTGTGTAAGGGCGGAAATCCTCTGACCTCGCCCTCAGCATGCGAGCAATCGTCGGCGATCACCAAGGTGCCGTTGTTACCGTGCGCGCATGACTCGCGCCGACAATTCACGCAGCTTGACTCGACTTCGCCTTGCCCTGTGGATTCTTGCCGGGGTGGTCGCGGCCACCGGCATCGCTATGGCGATTGCGACCCAATCACTGCTGCCGTTGCTTTACGTCGTGCTCGGTCTCGCTCTACCGCTGGTGCCACTTGGCCGCAGAACCCGCTGACGCGCTGCGTCGTACGCGCGTCGGTCGCTAGGCGGTTTCGAACCAGCCGCGCGCGTGGAAGGTCGCGTCGATCGCCGGCCCACGCCGCGTCGGTGCCGCCCACTGCACGCCGTTGGCGAGCACGCGGTGGATGCCCGGCTGGTGGTACACCGGGTACTCCTGGTCGCCCGGCGAGAAGTAGAACACTCGCCCGTGACCGCGAGTCCAGGTCGCGCCGGAGCGGAAAACTTCGCCGCCCGTGAACGACGAGATGAAGATGAGCTCGTCAGGGGTGGGGATGTCGAAGAACTCGCCGTACATCTCTTGAGCCTCGATGACGAGTGGGTCGGGCACACCGGCTGCGATGGGGTGGGTCGGGTCGACCGTCCACACGATCTCGCGGTCGCCGTCGTTGCGCCAGCGCAGTGAGCACGTCGTGCCCATGAGCTTCTTGAAGATCTTCGAGTAGTGGCCCGAGTGCAGCACGATGATGCCCATACCGCCGAGCACCGCGTCGTAGACGCGGTCGACGACCTCGTCGTGCACCTCGGGGTGCGCCTCGTGGCCCCACCACAGCAGCACGTCGGTCGAGTCGACGACCGACTGCGGCAGCCCGTGCTCGGGCTCGTCGAGCGTGGCGGTGCGCACTTCGACGGCCTGGCCGAGCAGCGAGGTGAGTCCCTCGGCGATCGCGCCGTGCATCCCGGTCGGGTAGAGCTTGGCGGTGAGCGAGTCGGGGTAGTTCTCGTGACGGTTCTCGTTCCAGACGGTCACGCGCAGGGGGGCAGGGGCGGGGGTGGTCATGCGGTCTCCAGTCGAATCTCGCGGCCTTCGGCGGCCGAGCGGTAGCACGCGTCGAGCACTTCGGTGCGGTGCAGGGCAAACTCGCCGCGGTGGTGCTCCCATTCGCCCGAGCGCACGTGCTCGATGAACTCGGCGATGACGATGGGGTGTTCGCCGCCCGGCACGTGCACGTCGGGCGCGATCTCGACGGGGCGCCCGGCGACGTCGCGGTAGAAGCGCAGTGTGTCGTCACTCGCATAGCGCGGCACGAAGAGTCGCACGCCGCCGTCGACGCCGAGCAGTTCGATCGAGATGTCTTCGTCGTCGACCGCGTGGCTCGCCCAGGTGATCTCGAACGCGGCGCTCGAGCCGTCGTCGAAGCGGAACAGCGCACTCGCGAGGTCTTCCACCTCGAAGGCTCCCGAGTCGCCCGCCATCTGCTCGCGGCGATCCATCGCGCCGTAGCCCGCGCGGCCCAGCTCGCCGTGCGCGACGGCGCTCACGGCGACGACGCGGCGCTCACCGAGCAGGAAGAGCAGTGAGTCGAGCACGTGCGGCCCGAGGTCGATGAGGGCACCGCCACCCGACATGCGCTTGCTCGTGAACCACGAGTGCAGGCCCGGAATGCCCGCGCGCCGCTTCCACGAGGCACGCGAGTGGTAGATGCGACCGATGCCGACCTCGTCGAGGTAGCGCTTAGCGTACTGCACGTCAGCGCGGCGACGGTGGTTGAACGCCACTTCGAGCACGCGGTCATGCGCGATCGCCGCCTCGACCATCTCGCGCGCTTGCGGAGTGTCGAGCGCGAGGGGCTTCTCGCAGAACACGTGCTTGCCGGCCGCGAGCGCCGCCATCGTGATGGGGTGGTGCAGCGAGTTGGGGGCGGCGATGCTGACGATGTCGACGTCGGGCAGGGCCACGAGGTCGGCCCACTCGTCGAGCAGGTGCGGGATGCCCCACTGCTCGCCGAGCTGCGTGCGGCGTTCGACCTCCTTGCCGGCGAGAGCCACGACCTCGACGCCCGGCACGCGGCTGAAGGCTTCGACGTGCACCGAGCCCATGCCGAGCCCGATGACGCCCACGCGCAAGGGGCCCTCGACTCGATCGCGTGCGGAATGGGGGGTAGCGGGAGTGGTAGTCACAAGAAGATCCTCGCAGGAGAGCATTCGGGCGCGAGCCCTTTAGGTATGATGTAAGCACTCTACCGGTGAGGACTCCGATATGACCCGCGCAACGTTGCGTTTGCTGCCCCACGACGGCGGCACCCTGACCCTCGATCTCGACGGCCACGTGCTGAGTGAGGCAGCTCCCCTGTTGGTAGAGATCGAGCGGCGCGGCTACAGCGCCCTCATCGAGCCGATCATCGAGCAGAGCGACGACCAGCTGCGGTTGCGCGGACACCTCGACGGCACGGCCGCGGGTGAGCGCGTCGACGTCGACTGGAGCGCTCGCCGAGTGGCCGACCAGCCCGTGTGGGAACTCTCGATGGTGCTGCGCAACGATGGCGAGCATCCGATCGGCATCACGCGCATGGACCCGCTCGCGCTCGCTGCCGGACCAGCGTGGCGCACGCACTCGTACCGCTCCGCGTGGGGCGACGAGTATCGCGCGGTTCCCGCCGGGCACGCGGGCCACGACCTCAGTCTCGAGAGCCGCGCCGGGCGCAGCTCGCAAGGCACAGTGCCGTGGCTCGGCCTCGAGCGCGGTGCGGCCGACGCGAACGGCTACGGAGCTCACGACCACCGCGCCGCGGTCGCCGTCACCCCCGCCTACAGCGGCAACTGGCACATTCACGCCATGGCCGGCGGCTTCGTCACCGCGGGCATCTCGCCGTGGCTGCTGCGCGTCGAGCTTGCACCGGGTGAGAGCGTCACCGCGCCGGGCGTCGTTATCGCCCTCGGCGAGACCCTCGACGATGTGGCCGTGAGCATGCAGCGCGCGATCGCCGCCGATTGGATGCCCCGCACCGAGTTCACCGACAGCCTGCCGGTTGAGTGGAACCACTGGTGGCCCTATGAAGACCAAGAGGTCGACGAGGCTGTCATCGCCGAGAATGCTCGCGTCGCTGCATCGATCGGCATCGAGATCGCCACGGTTGACGCCGGCTGGTTCGGCACCGCTGACCCCACGAGCGTGTGGAGCGAACAGCGCGGCGACTGGTCGAGCGTCAACACCGCGCGGTTCCCCTCGGGCCTCGAGGCGCTCGGGCAGAGCATCCGCGATGCGGGCGTGCTGCCGGGCATGTGGATCGAGGCCGAAGCGGTCGGCGCGCACTCGCTGCTGCGGGCCGCGCACCCCGAGGCCATGGCGCACTCGGTCGAGGGTCGACGCCACGACCACCAGTACCGCCTCATGACCGAGTCGCTCGACCCGGCCGACCCGACCTTTCTCGGCTATGTCTGCATGGGTTCGCCCGCGGGCCGCGAGCACGTGCTCGAGTCGATGAGCACGCTCATCTCAACGACCGGCGCGCGCTGGATCAAGCTCGACTTCAACATCGACCCCGACGCCGGCTGCACGCGCACCGACCACGGCCACGGCGCCGGCGACGGACTGCTGCGCCACTACGAGGGCCTCTATGCGGTGCTCGACGAGGTGCGCGAACGCCACCCCGACATCGTGCTCGAAGCCTGCAGCTCGGGCGGCCTGCGCATCGACCTCGGCCTCGCGCGTCACGTGCACGGCATGTTCCTCAGCGACCCCGACTACACCGAGCACCACCTTCAGGTGCTGCACGGCGTGCGCAACCTGCTGCCGCCGGTGGGCATTCTGCACTGGTCGTGGTCGCAGTGGCGCGGCGACTACCCGGGCTCGCAGTACGACTGGACGTCGATCACGACCGATGCCTTCGACACGATGCTGCGCGCGGCGATGGTGCACCGCTTCGGTGTCAGCCTGCGCCTGCCCGAGTTGAGCCCCGACCTGCTCGCGCGCCTCGCCGAGCACGTGCGCCTCTACCAGCAGGTGCTCGCGCCGCTCGTGCGCGACGGTGTGCTACGCACTCTCACCCCCAGCCCCGTGCGCGGCGGCTTCGGCGAGCGGGCTCCCGTGTTCCAGCTGAGCGCGGGCGAGGCGCACGTTGTGCTCGCGATCGTGCTCGATGGAGGTGCACGGCCCGACCACGTGACGCCGCAGGCACTCGACACCGACCGTCGCTACCGTGTGACCGACCTCGCGACGGGGGCGGGGCACGAGGCGAGCGGTGACGAGCTGCTCGAGAGCGGCATCCCGCTCAGTGGCGCGTCGAGCGTCACCTCGTGGATGCTGCACCTGGCGCCGCTCGACTAAGCACCGTCACCACCACGACACCGCCCACCACCACAGCGGAGACACCACCATGCACAACGACCGTCAGCTCGTCGAGGCCCGCCTCGACCGCTTCGTGCGCGACCACCTCACGCCCGCCGTCTATCGCGACCCGCGCCCGGTGCAGGTGAGCGCGTGGCAGGTGCCGACCGAGCCCGTGCCGTTCGCCGAGGCGAGCGCGCAGACCTTCGAGCCCGTCGGGCTCGGCTGGCGCTGGGGCCGCGCCTGGTCGACGGTGTGGCTGCGGGTCACCGCCGAGATTCCGGCGGAGTGGGTGGATGCTCTGCCCGAGAACACGCGCCCCGAACTGCTCGTCGACTTCGGTTACAACCGCAGCCGCTCGGGCTTTCAGGCCGAAGGGCTCGCCTACCGACCCGACGGCACGCTCATCAAGTCGATCGCTCCGCTCAACTCGTGGCTGCCGATCGCTGCGGGTGAGCGCAGCCTCGACGTCTTCATCGAAGCGGCGGCGAACCCTGACGTGGCGGGGGAGTACACCTTCGACCCGACGCCCTATGGCCTGTGGGAGACCTCGCCTGACGAGCCGCTCTACGAGCTCAAGCAGCTCGAACTCGCCCTGCGCGACGTGACGGTGTGGAGCCTGCTGCAAGACATCTGGACTCTGCGCGGCCTCATGCTCGAGCTGCCCGAGGGTTCGTCGCGGCGCCACGAGATTCTGCGGGCGCTCGAAGACATGCTCGATTGCCTCGACCCCGAGAACGTCGCGGGCACGGCGGGCGAGGGCAGGAGCATCCTGGCACCGGTGCTCGCGAAGCCGGCCCACGCCAGCGCGCACCGCATTCTGGCGACCGGCCACGCGCACATCGACTCGGCGTGGCTGTGGCCGCTGCGCGAGACCGTGCGCAAATGCGCTCGCACCTTCACGAATGTCATGGATCTCATGGACGAGTACCCAGACTTCGTGTTCTCGTGCTCGAGCGCGCAGCAGTACCTCTGGATGAAAGAGCACCACCCGCAGGTCTTCGAACGCATCAAGCAGAAGGTCGCCGCGGGCCAGTGGATTCCGGTGGGCGGCATGTGGGTCGAGAGCGACACCAACATGCCCGGCAGCGAGGCCATGGCGCGGCAGTTCATCGCCGGCAAGCAGTTCTTCATCGACGAGTTCGGCGTCGACTGCGAAGAAGCGTGGATGCCAGACTCGTTCGGATACTCGGCCGGCCTGCCGCAGATCGTCGCGGCGGCGGGCACGAAGAACTTCTTGACCCAGAAGATCTCGTGGAACCAGACCAACGCCATGCCGCACCACACCTTCTGGTGGGAGGGACTCGACGGCACGCGCGTCTTCACCCACTTTCCGCCCGTCGACACGTACATCAGCGAGCTCTCGGGCAAGGAACTGGCGCATGCCGAAGCCAACTTCCGTGAGAAGGGTCGCGCCACGACCTCGCTCGTGCCCTTCGGCTGGGGCGACGGCGGTGGCGGACCGACCCGCGAAATGATGGAGGCCGCGCGCCGCACCGCCGATCTCGAAGGCTCGCCGCGCGTCACCGTCGGCAGTCCGCGCGAGTTCTTCGACGACGCGCAGGCCGAGTACCCCGATGCTCCGGTGTGGAGCGGCGAGATGTACCTCGAGCTGCACCGCGGTGTCTTCACCTCGCAACTGCGCACCAAGCAGGGCAACCGTCGCAACGAGTCGCTGCTGCGGCAGGCCGAGCTGTGGGCCTCGACGGCAGCGCTGCGCAGCTCATATGTCTACCCGCACGACGAACTGCAGCGCGCCTGGCAGACCGTGCTGCTGCTGCAGTTTCACGACATCCTGCCCGGCAGCTCGATCGCCTGGGTGCACCGCGAGGCCGAGCAGCGTCACGCCGACGTGACGGCGACGCTCGAAGGCATCATCGCTGACGCTCTGCAGGCGCTCGCCGGTGGTGCTGACAGCGTGGATGCTCCGCTCGAGCTCGTCGTCAACGCCTCACCCTTCGCGCGCGAGGGCGTGCCGGCGCTCGGCGCAGCGGTGCGTTCGGCAGAGCATCCCGCGGTGACGGCCACCGAGACCGACGGCAGCACGGTGCTCGACAACGGCATCGTTCGCGCCGTCGTTGACGCCCGGGGCCACCTCGTGTCGCTCGTCGCCCACGCCGACGGCCGCGAGGCGATCGCGCCCGGGCAGCCCGCCAACGTGCTGCGCCTGCACCGCGACCTGCCCAACCTCTGGGACGCCTGGGATCTCGACGCTCACTACGTGCGCACGGTCACCGAACTGCACGAGGTCGCCGAGCGGCACGTGCGCGAGACACCCGACGAGGCCGCGGTCGTCACCGTGCGCCGCGTCGGAGAGTCGACCATCGAGCAGCGACTCATCCTGCGTCCGGGAGCCGACGCTCTCGAGATCGAGAACCGCATCGACTGGCGCGAGCGCGAGAAGGTGCTCAAGTTGGCCGTGCCGCTCGATGTGCACGCCGACCGCATCGCGGCCGAGACGCAGTTCGGGCACCTCTACCGGCCGACCCACACGAACACCAGTTGGGATGCCGCGCGCTTCGAGGCCTGCCAGCACCGCTTCGTGCACCTCGCCGAGACGGGCTACGGCGTCGCGATCGCCAACGACTCGACCTACGGCTATGACGTCGATCGACGCACGCGCGACGACGGCGGCACGACCACCACGGTGCGGTTCTCGCTGCTGCGGGCTCCGCTCTTCCCTGACCCCGAGAGCGATCAGGGTGAGCACTTGCTGCGCTTCCGGTTGCGGCCCGGCGCCGCGACCGGCGACGCGGTGGCGCTCGGCTTCGACCTCGCGACACCGCTGCGGGGCATCCGCGCCGCGGCACCCATCACGCCGATCGTGAGTGTCGACGACCCCGCAGTCGTGGTGCAGACCGTCAAGCTCGCCGAAGACGGCTCGGGCGACCTCGTCGTGCGGCTCTACGAGTCGCGCGGTGGACGCGCGGCCGTCACCCTGCGGCTCGACGGCGAGGCTGCGAGCATCGAGTGCACCGACCTTTTGGAGCGCAAGCTCGAGGGTGAGCCGAGCGGTGCGGGAGCATCCATCGATCTGCCGTTCCGTCCGTTCCAACTGCGCACGGTGCGCTTTCGAAAGGTCACCGCACGATGAACGCACCTCGCCCGACCGAACCGCAGCCGCTCGACTCGCTCGAGCCCGGCCGCGGAGCCTTGCCGCCCGTCGCGACGCTCGCGACCGATGCTCCCGTGCTGAGCCTCGACGGGCTGTGGCGCTTCGCCTATGTCGAGCGGCCCGACCTCGTGCCCGCGGGCGTCGAGCAGCCCGACTTCGATGACAGCGGCTGGGGTTCGATCGCCGTGCCGTCGAGCTTCACGATGCCCGTGCACGACGAGACGGTCGGCGGCCCGCACGGTGCCCCGGCGTACACGAACGTGAAGTATCCCTTTCCGGTCGACCCGCCGCACGTGCCCGCAGAGAACCCGGTCGGCATGCACCGCACGCGCGTGCAGCTCGACGAGGTTCCCGAGCGCGCTCTACTGCGCTTCGAGGGCATCGAGGGCGCGGCCGACGTCTACCTCGGCGGCACCCTGCTGGGTTCGACGCGCGGCAGCCGACTGCCCACGGTGTTCGACGTCAGCGACCTGCTCACGGGCGACGACGTGCTCGTCGTCATCGTGCACACCTTCAGCGCCCACTCCTACGTCGAAGACCAAGACGAATGGTGGAACCCGGGCATCATCCGCTCGGTGACGCTGCGCTCGCGGCCCGCGCTCGCGATCGACGACGTGCGCGTCGTCGCGGAGTGGACCGACGAGGGTGCGTTCCTGACCGTCTCCGTGGACACGGCGGCGCAGGACACCGTGGCCCAGGACACCGCGGCCCAGGACACCGCGGCCCAGGACACTGAGGCCCAGGATGCTGCTGCCGGCGCGCCCGTCAGCGTCGAGCTCGTCGAGCTCGGGCTCGAGGTGCCTGTCGGCGTGCGGCACGCGGTGCCCGAGGCCACGGCGTGGTCGGCGGAGCATCCACGGTTGTACACGCTGCGCGTCGCAACCCCTGATGAGGAGGTCGAACTGCGCATCGGCTTCCGCACCGTGTCGATCGTCGACGGCGTCTTCATGGTCAACGGGGCACCCGTGCAGCTGCGCGGCGTCAACCGCCACGAGCACCACCCCGACTTCGGTCGCACGGTGCCGCGCGAGACGCTCGTGCGCGACCTGCACCTCATGAAGCAGCACAACGTCAACGCGATTCGCACCTCGCACTATCCACCGCACCCCGACATGCTCGACCTCGCCGACGAACTGGGCTTCTGGGTCATCGACGAATGCGACCTCGAGACTCACGGCTTCGGCGACGTGGGCTGGCGCGGCAACCCCACCGATGACCCCGACTGGGAGGTCGCGCTGCGCGACCGCGCCGCCCGCATGGTGGAGCGCGACAAGAACCACCCGAGCGTCGTCATGTGGTCGCTCGGCAACGAGGCAGGCACGGGTCGCAACCTCGCGGCGATGGCCGACGAGATGCGCGGGCGCGACGCCACGCGACTGCTGCACTACGAGGGCGATCAGGCGAGCCTCGACGTCGACGTGTGGAGCCGCATGTATGCCTCGCACGCCGAGGTCGAGCTCATCGGGCAGGGTCTTGAGCCGCCGCTCGGCGATGATCCCTGGGTGCGCTTGCCCGAGGGGGCCGACGCCGAAGCCCTGCACGAGCGCCGCCGCGCGATGCCGTTCGTGCTGTGCGAGTACGTGCACGCGATGGGCACGGGCCCCGGCGGCATGACCGAGTATCAAGAGCTGTTCGACCGCTATCCGCGCCTCATGGGCGGCTTCGTCTGGGAGTGGCTCGAGCACGGCATCCACCGCACGCTGCCCGATGGCACTGTCGGCACCTTCTATGGCGGCGACTTCGGCGAGCCCCTGCACGACGGCAACTTCGTCATCGACGGTCTCGTGGCCGCCGACCGCACTCCGCGCGCGCAGCTTGCGGATCTCGCGGCGGTCTTCGCCCCGGTCGTGCTCACGGTGGATGCTGATGCCGCGGTTCTGCACCTGCGCAGTCGCCTCGACCACACCTCGACGGCCAGGTATGGCCTGCAGTATCGGGTCGATACGTCTCAGGGTGTCGTCGCGATGGGCACGATCGACTACGAGCCGGTGGGCCCGCGGGGCACGGCGTCGCTGCCACTGCCGGCGGAGCTGCTGGAGGCCGTAGGTTCTGGCACCGCAGCGTCGGGCGCCGTCGCGACGATCGAGCTCGTCGAGCGCGAGTCGACGGCGTGGGCCGAGGCCGGCCACGTGGTCGCGAGAGCGCAACTGTCGACCGTGGCGTCGGCGGCAGTCCGCCCGGCCGAGCTGACCGCCCCGGCAGCGCTCACTCTCGATGACTTGCACCTCGACGCGGTGTCCGGCGCCGTCACGGCGTTCGGCGCGCAGCCGATCGAGGCGTGGCGCGTCGAATTGTGGCGGGCTCCCGTCGACAACGACCGCGGCATGGGCTGGGAGCGCGGAGGTGCTCCTTCCGACGCGCAGCAGTGGGCGTCGCTCGGGCTCGACCGGCTGCGCTCGCGACTCGTATCGGTGCACCGCTCGCCCGAGAGCGTCGAGGTCGTGACGCACCTGGCTGCCGCGGCGCTCGACTGGGGTATCGACGTGCGCTGGTCGTGGACGGTGGCCGATGGCGCGCTCGCCCTCGACCTCGTCGCGACGCCGGTCGGCGGCGCACCAGATGCCGTCATCGAGTGGGCGCGCTTCGGCGTCTCGTTCGCGCTGCCGGGCGTCGCCTCACAGGTGCGCTGGTTCGGGCAGGGCCCCGGCCCCGCCTACCCCGACACCGGTCAGGCGAGTCGCCTCGGCTGGTTCGCGAGCGATCTCGACGGGATGCTCGAGCGCACGGTGCGTCCGCAAGAGTCGGGCGCGCGCGCGGGAGTGCGCTGGGCCCGCGTCGAGCGCGCGGGTGCCGCTGCCCTCGAGGTAGCTGCGCCCGAGTCTGTGGCACTCACCGTGCGGCCGTGGTCGACCGAGACCGTTGCCGCGACGACGCACGATCACCTGCTGCGCGGCGATGGTCGCACGCACGTGGTGCTCGACCTGGCGCAGCACGGGGTGGGCACGGGAGCGTGCGGCCCCGGAGTGTTGCCGCAGTACCGGCTCGGTGCGCGAGAAGTGCGCGCGAGCATCCGTTTTGCTGTTCACGAACTGTAGGAGAGTCATGACGCACGACGAGGCGACCAGCCGCACCGAGCCCACCGTGATTGCGACGGGGGTCGACGACATCACCGTGACCCTGGTGCCCACCGAGAGGTTCACGTTCGGCAGTTTCGTCGACTGCAACATGGCGACCGCGTGGGTGGGCGACCGGTTCAGAATCTTCCCCGGCAAGTACGGAGAAGACCCCGTGTGGGGCGAGGCGCACGAGCTCAAGCACGCCGACGGTGCCACGGTGACCGAGGCGTTCTCGCGCCGGCCCGAAGAGTTCGTCGAGCCGACGATGCCGCCGAACACGCCTCCGGGCGAGCCGGGTCTGCACGGTGCCGTGTGGTTCGAGACGGTCTACCAAGACCCGTCTGACGAGTCGGGCCGCACCCTCTATGCGCTCTATCACAACGAGAATTACCCCGAGACGCTGCCGTTCGACGAGGCGACGGGTGAGGGCTTGCGTTCGGAGGATTGGCCTCCCGGGCTCACCGGCCCCGAGTCGGTGCAGGCGGTGCCGCGCATCGGCATCATGAAGTCGACCGACGGCGGAGAGTCGTGGGTGAACCACGGCATCTTGCTCGAAGACCGCGACGAGCGCATGATTCGCCTGCCGGTGAACCGCAACAACTGCTTTCCGGGCGGCGTCGGCGACCCGAGCGCAGTCGCGTCGGGCGATCACCTGTATGTCTTCTTCGGTGAATACGCCTACCCGACCGCGTGGGACGCCGAGTCGTGGGATCGCGAGACGGAGGCGGCGGCGCAGTGCGTGAGCGTGGCGCGCGTGCCTTTGGCCGACTTGGATGCTCCGACCGGGGCCGCGCGCCGCTGGAGCGGCACGGCCTTCGATGCGGAGTGGGACGGCGTGGGTCAGCCGATCGCGAGCTTGCGCATCCCCACCTCAGAGGGTGGCGGCGCGGTCTCTCAAGGGGATGAGCTCTACTACTGGGGCCCTTCCGTCAGTTGGAACGAGCACCTGCAGGTGTGGGTCATGCTGCTCGGTCGTGTCGACGGCAGCTTCTGGGTGGGCGACAGCCTGTTCTTGTCGATCAACCCCAATCGGGATCTCGGGTTCGGCGACAACGCGCAGCAGTGGTCGACGCCGGTGCGCATCGTGCACCGCCCCGGTCACACGCTCTGGTACCCGTCGCTGCAGCCGACCGACAGTGCGGAAGATCTGGCCGCGAAGCGGACGTGCTTGCGGTTGGGTGCTGAGGCTCGGTTGTTCTTCAAAGACATGAAGGACGACGAGCACGTGTATATCAGCGACTACCGCGTGGAGTTTGGGCGGGGTTAGCCGACTCGACGAATGGTCCCTGCGGTCTAGCATGCCAATGTGTCTGCTGTTGAGTTTGACCCTGCGAGGGCGCGAGTGGAGCGGGCAGGCGAGCACTCCGCTGAAATGGCTTGTATTTGGAATGAGTTTCTAAAGCCGCATCCATTCGAGTTCGTGTTGCAGCGTGTATCCGACAAGACGTACGAACTGCAAGTTCTACAGCGTTCAGCTTTGCCTACTCGGATGTCGGTTCTCTTTGGCGAGTGGCTTTACAACCTTCGCAGCGCGCTCGACTATGTGATCTGGGCAGCGGCCGTTCACACCTCTCGTCAGTACCCCCCTCCCGGAGAAGGATCGCTGCAGTATCCGATTTACGATGACGAAACTGCGTGGAAGAGGAACCTTTATCGCCTCGCCCCACTTGCCGATCACCATCGCGAGATGCTCCACACGATGCAGCCTTTTGGTTCTGACTTGGATGCCAACTTTCTCGGCTGGCTCAATCGTCTTGCGCGCGTAGACCGTCATCGAACCATGGCAGTTTCCACGGCTCGTGTCGCCCAAGCTGAGCCCGTGTTGGCCGCGCCGTTTGACTCGAATCCGCAGTTCAGTTGGGGGGAGCGAACACTGCTTGATGGCGTCGGGCGACTGGCTCGGATTGAGTTTGGTCGCGATGTAGAGCCGGAAGAGATCCAGATCAACCCTCGCGTCGGAATAGATCCCGAGATTCTAGAGTGGTCGTCATCTCCCTTCTGGAGCAAGATTAGATTCTCTGAGCGATTACGAATGATGGAGTACTTCGTTGGGTTGGAAATCACAATCTACGAATTCGACACGACCGGCGAGTCGATGGACTCTGAACTACTGTCTGAACAGTTTCGAGCTGATGTGGCAAGTCGTCGCTCCGCTCAGTCTGTCGTTCCAATCCGAAGGCCAGTGACTATTGACCTGAGCTGGAGCGAGCCAGCCCCGAGTGAGCCCTCTAGCCGCGCACGTTTCCTGGGATTGGACTTTCCGCCGCTCGGAACAGGGTCGGCTTGACAAGTTCTCGACAGTCTTGGGAAGAAAATCCACATTCTAGTGATGGCAGTTATCGCAAGACCGTGGCGGTGCATCCCGAGCCAAACAGCGCGAGGGCGATGGAAAGACCGATCAGTGCAGCGGCCACACCTACGGCGAGGTTGAGGGCGACGCTCGCGGCCGCTGCGCGGTGCTTGCCCTCAAGCACGAGCTGCACCGTCTCCACGGCAAAGGTGCTGAAAGTGGTGAGGCCTCCGCAGAACCCGCTCACGATGATCAGCTGCAGAGTGGGGTCGAGCGGCGCCCCGAGGGCAACCCCCGCCACGAACGACCCGACCACGTTGACCACGAGCACGCCCCACGGAATGCGGCCTCGGCCCGCGAGACTCACCGACGTGAGTTGACGAAGCACGGCGCCGAGGGCTCCGCCCACGGCGACGGCGAGCAGCACGAGCGCGGTCACTCTTGCGCCTCGGCAATCTCGGGCGGCTGTCCAGGCCTGAGCCGGGCACCGAGGGCGAGTCCCGCCCAGGCGGAGAGCATCCCGAGCCCGATGCTCACCACGATCGAGACGATCGCCAGCACGATCTCGCCGCCCTGGGCGAGAGTCACGATCGAGACGGCAAGTGCCGAGAAGGTGGTGAAGGAGCCGAGGATGCCCGGGCCGAGCCCCACACGCACCCAACCCGGCACGCGCGGCCAGAGGGCGGCAACGAGCAGGCCGAGCACGAAGGAGCCGATCACGTTGACGATAAGGGTGCTGAGGGCGAACTCGTCGGGGTCGTGCGCGATGGCGCCGTCGAGCAGCACGCGCAGGGTGGTGCCGATGAGGCTGCCGACGAACACCGCAGCGAGATCGCGGGGGCTAGCGCCCTGCCGCTTGCTCGCCTGAACCGTCACCCGCGCGAGCCTACTCGCGGCGGTGCGGTCAGCAGCGTTAGGCGAGCTGCTCGCCAGCCAGGTGGCGCTGCATGTTCGTGAGCGTTTCGTTCCAGCCGTCGTAGACGTCGTTGTCGCCTGGCCGGCCGGCGTAGCCGCGCAAGTGGAAGATGAGCTCGGTCTGGTCGCCGCGCTCGATGAAGGTGAGCGTGATGCGGGGCGCTTCGTCGACCGAGGCATCGGGCATGCCCCACGAGAAGACGAGTCGGTCGAAAGGTTCTACTTCGACGAACTCACCACCGGTCGGGTAGACATCGCCCGTCTCGTCGACCGTCATCGTGTAGAGGTAGCGACCGCCGACGCGCACGTCGAACGACACCGCGTCGGTCGTGACCCCGAAGGGGTGAAGCCACTGGGCGAGCTCGCCCTCATCGGTCCAGGCCCGCCACACCAGCTCGCGCGGAGCGTCGAACGTGCGGGTGATCGTGAACTCGGGTTGCGTCGTGTCAGTCAAGGTCGTTCCTTTCGATGGTCGTGCGGGCTTTCATCACCGCAAGATGGCGCTCGAGCGAGTCGAGCCGGAGGTTCCACTCGCGCCGCTGCTCGTCGACCCACGCCGCGGCCGCGTCGAGTGGAGCGGTCTGCAGTGAGAGCGTGCGCCACTGGGCCTCGGCCGTGCGCGAGACGAGTCCCGCCCTCTCGAGCACTTTGAGGTGCTGCGAGATCGCGGGGGCGCTGACCTCAAATCGCGATGCGACTTCACCCACGCGAGCCGGGCCGGTGGAGAGCTGGGAGAGAATGCGGCGCCGCGTCGGGTCGGCGAGCGCGGCGAAGACCCGCGACAACTGCTGTTCAGCATCCACCTCGTCGATGACGGACGTCACGGCCACTCCTTAGTTAAGTAGTTGCTTAACCATAGCGCCGCGCGCAGTGCTGTCAACCTTTGCGGGACGTTCGGCTCATCCCCGCGCGAGCCCCGCTCACTACACTGGCGGCATGTCCGCGCCCGAGCCCACCACCCCACCCGCAGCGCGCAAGCGTCGCCGATGGCCGTGGGTCATCGCAGGCCTCGTCGTGCTGCTGCTCGTCGTGATCGCGATCGTCGTCGTGCCGATTCTCACCCACCAGCCGCAGGGCAGTTCGGGCCAGGCGCGCGTGCCAGCGGGGGAGTATCCCACCTCGGTCACCGCCACGGGCGATGACGAACGCACGCGCACGCTGTCGGTCGCCGACGAATCAGGCGGGATGCCCGACCTCAGTGCCGTCGCCGAGGGTGACCGCCTCGTGGTGAGCGGCGAAGGGTTCGACGGCAACCAGGGCCTCTATGTCGCGGTCTGCCGCGTGCCCGATGAGCTCGACGGCAAGCCCGGCCCCTGCCTCGGCGGCGTCGGATCGCAAGAGGTCGAAGAGTTCGAGGAAGGCGTCGTGCAGTACGGAGCCTCCAACTGGATCAACGAAGCATTCGCCTGGCGCCTCTTCGGCGCCCGCAGCTTCGACGACACCGACGCCGGAACCTTCACCGCCTATATAGAGGTGCCGGCCGCGGCCGACGAGAACGTCGACTGCACGGTCGAGGTCTGCGGGCTCTACACCCGCAACGACCACACGGCCGTCGCCGACCGCGTGCAAGACCTTTACCTGCCGCTCACCTGGGCCGAGTAGGTCGACGCGACGACCGCGCGGCAACGCCATTCGGGCCAACTCTTGGCGCGGACTTTGTGATTGCCGCTGCTTCAAGAAATGCGGAACAAAGCGAACCCGTGTCACCGTGTTCCGCGTTTCTTGAAGGGCCATCCGCTGTTGTGGAAGGGCCGCCGAGACGACGCGCGGCCCCGCGCTGACCGCACTCGCGATCAGACCACGCGGCGAAGGATGCCCTTCCGCAGCTCATCGAGCCCCGACTCGAGCGCGTCGATCGTTGCTGCGTCGAGCGAGCCGCGGCTCGCGGCCGTGCGCAGCTCGGTGCGCACGTCTTGGCGAAACTCGGCCAGCAGCAACTCGGCGCGTTGCACCTGCGCGCGGGCTTCGGCGCGCGACTCCGTGACGTTCGAGTGCATCGACGCCGACTCGGTCGTCGTCTCGCTGTCGGATGACCCAGTCGACGGGGCTGATGCAGTCGACCCAGACGCCTCGTCACTCGACGAGAACCCCGCACTGAACGCTTCAGCAAAGTCTGCGCCGAAGCCCGCGGAGCTCGAGGCGTCGTCGGCGGCGCGGCGAGCATCCCGTGCGGCGTCGCGAGCCGCATCGCGCACGTCTCGCGACGCCGCCGCCAACTCGGCGCGAAGCGAGGTCATCGCCTCGCCGACCGAAGCCCGCACCTCATCGGCCAAGCGCCGCACCGAATCACCGATGCCGTTCTCGATGCCCTCGAGTTCGTCACGGCGATCGTTGAGCTCAGCGCGACCCGCGTCGGTGAGCGCGTAGACGGTCTTGCGACCGTCAGACTCTTTCGTCACGAGGCCCTCGGCCTCGAGCTTTGCCAGCCGCGGATAGATCGTGCCGGCCGACGGAACGTAGGTGCCGCCGAAGCGGTCTTTCAACGCCTGGATGATCTCGTAGCCGTGCATCGGTCGCTCGTCGAGAACGAACAGCAAGTAGAGCCGCAAGTGCCCGTGGCCGAACACTGCGGGGCTCACGCCGACGCCTCCGCCGGCTCAGACGACGCACCGGCGTCGCGCACGGCGTGCACGACCGACACATCACCCGACACCGAGTTCGCGCGCACCTCGGTGAACGAGCCAGCGAGTTGCCCGTAGCGGCCGGAGTACTGGCCCTTCACTCCGGTGATGCGCGCATCGTCGAGCTGCAGTCGCCCCGTGGCGGTGCTGATCGAGTACTGCGTCGGCACACCCCCGTCGAGCCGCACCGTGAGGTCGCCCGCGACGGTGTTGTTCTTCACACGGTCGGGGGTGCCGCGCAGGTCAGCCACGACATCGGCCGAGACGCCGTCGCAGGTGAAGCGACGCACCGCGCCCGAGACGGTCACGTCGCCGGCGACCGTCGAGCACGAAAAGTCACCCGTGAGCCCGCGCACCGACACCTCGCCACTCACCGCGTGCACCGTGACATCGCCGACGAGACTGTCGAGCACGACGTCGCCGTTCACCGTGTTGACGGTGACCTCGGCGTGCACGCCGCTGATGAGCGCCTCGGCCGAGACCGCGCTGTACGACACGGTCGTGCCCCGCGGCACGAGAATGCTGACCTCAGCGCGAGCCTTCGCACCGAAGAGCTTGAAGTTGTCGAAGAAGGTCTCCCACTTCAACTGCGGGTGGTCGACAACGAGGGTGTCGCCCTCGAGCGAGACCTTCAAGTCGCGACCCGAGACCGAGTGCACCTCGACGCGAGCACCCGGCTCGTCGTGGGCGACGATGTCGATCTGCCCGCCGATGAGCCCCACCTTGAGCTTGCGCACGGTTTCGAGGTCGATGACGGTCGGTTCGGTGATGATCCAAGTCTCTTGAGCCATGAGTGCTCCATTGTTCGAGCCCGAGCCGGGCATCCATTCGCGATATATCGCGTTGTCGTGAAAGTCACGATATATCGCGAAATGCCCACTGCGCAAGTGGATGCTCGACGCGGGTTTCACCGGAGCGCTTGACCTTGACGCAACGTCAACCTCTAGCGTCGTCAGCACGGCAGTCGTCAGCACGACAACGAGAGCACGAGAGGAGACGCACATGCAGTGGTCGATTCAAGACATCGCCCGGCTGTCGGGCACAACGAGCCGCACCCTGCGGCACTACGACGACATCGGGCTGCTGCCGCCGACCAGTATCGGAACCAACGGCTACCGCTACTACGACGAAGCGGCGCTCACACGACTGCAGCGCATTCTCATGCTGCGCGATCTCGGCCTTGCACTGCCCGCGATCGCTGAGGTGCTCGCTGGCCAGACCGACGACGCACGCGCGCTCGTCGCTCACCTGCACTGGCTCGAACAAGAGCGAGCGAGAGTCGAGCGGCAGATCGCGAGCGTCACGACCACGATTCGAAAAATGGAAGGAGGTGAACAACTGATGGCAGAAGAGATGCTCGACGGCTTCGACCACACCGTCTACAAAGACGAGGTCGAAGAGCGCTGGGGTGCGGAGGCCTACGCGAAGAGCGACCGCTGGTGGCGTGAACTCGGCGCTGAGGGCCAGGCTGCATTCAAGGCCGAAGAGGCCGCGATCAGCGGTGGGCTCGCAGCAGCGCACGCCGCCGGCACGCCGGCCGACAACGCCGAGGTGCAAGCGCTCATCGCCCGGCACTACGCCTGGGTGCGCGCGGGCTGGGGCGGCACGGCGCCGAGCGCCGAGGCCTACCTCGGGCTCGGCGACATGTACGTCGCCGACCCGCGCTTCGCGAAGCACTACGGCGGCCCCGACGGCGCCGAGTACGTGCGCGAGGCGATGCGGGTCTACGCGGCGAGCGAGCTCGCGTAGGTCTCGCTGAGCGGGCGGATGGGTAGGGGCCCATACCCATCCCTCGCCACGACCTCGATCGTCGCGATGACCGACCAGAGCGCCAAGCCCGCGAGCGCGAGCGACAGCCCGATCACGGCAGCACCACCGGAGCGGTGGGGGTGCTGGGGGTCGGGTCGGTCTTGGTCGGGACGGTGTTGGTCGGATCGGCGGAGGGCGTCGTCTCCGCCGACCCGGGCTTGAGGGGCTGCGCTTCGGGAACCCGCAACCGTGGCAGCGTCACACCCACCATGGGGCCGATGAGCAGCGCGAACGCGATCGTGCCGAGCCCCACCGTGCCGCCGAGCAGCCAGCCGGTGCCGAGCACCGTGAGTTCGACGACGGTGCGCACTTTCCAGATCTTCCAGCCGAAGCGCGCGTGGGCTCCCGTCATGAGGCCGTCACGCGGGCCCGGCCCGAAACGCGCGCCGATGTAGAACCCGGTGGCGAGGGCGAGCAGCGCGAGGCCGCCGAAGAACATGAGCCACTGCATCCACCATTCGGCGGGAGTCTCGATGACGAGCATCGCGAGGTCGATGACCGGCCCGATGAGCAGCACATTGAGTACCGTGCCGATGCCGGGCTTCTGGCGCAGCGGAATCCAGAGCAGCAGCACGCCCGCGCCGATGATGACGACGATGAGACCGATCGACCACCCGGTCTGGTTCTCGAGGCCCTGCGCGAAGACCGTCCAGGGGTCCAATCCGACATTGGCCTCGATGAGCAGTGCGACCGCGACGCCGTACAGGGCCAAGCCCACGAGCAGTTGGGTCCAGCGGCGGAGGAGGCGGCGCGAGGTCATGAAGCCAGTGTGCTCGCGAAGTGGACTGTTTCATAGAGTCCAATCGGGGTAATGTGGCCGCATGCCCTCCCTTTCAGCCCGGTCATTGGCCTTGCAGTTGGGTGACTGGCGACCGCGCGACAACGCACCGCTCTACGAAGCGCTCGCTGACCGCGTGCGACTGCTCGTGCTCGACGGCCGCATTGCCCTCGGCACGCGCCTGCCTGCGGAGCGACTGCTCGCCGAGCACGAGTCGCTCAGCCGCACCACCGTCGCCAATGCCTATGCGCGACTGCGCGAGCTCGGCTACCTGCACAGCGTGCGCGGCTCGGGCAGCGTTGCGCGACTGCCCGAGAACGCCTTCGGTGAGACTCCGTCGATCGGCGACCAACCCGGCCCGGGCGTGCTCGACCTCTCGAAAGCCACGCTGCCGGCCATTCCTCTCGTCACTGAGGCGGCGCGAGAAGCGGCTGAACTGCTGCCGGCCTACCTGCACGAGAGCGGCTTCGACGCCTACGGCCTGCCCGATGTGCGGCAGGCGCTCGCCGATCGCTACACGGCGCGCGGGCTGCCCACCGACGTCGACCAGATCATCATCACGCTCGGCGCGCAGCACGCCATCGCTCTCGTCGCGCGCACCCTGCTGCATCGCGGCGACCGCGCCTTGGTCGAAGCCCCGAGCTATCCGCACGCGCTCGAGGCCTTGCAGGCGGCGGGAGCCCGGCTCGTGAGTGTGCCGGTGACGACCGAGAGCGGGTGGGATTCCGACGTGCTCGAGCAGGTCATCCCGCGCACCTCACCGGCGCTCGCCTACCTCATGCCCGACTTTCACAACCCCACCGGGCGCACCATGCCGGTCGAGCAGCGCCGCCGCCTACTGCAGCTGGCGGCCGCCCACGGCACGACCCTCATGATAGACGAGACCATGTCAGAGCTCGGCTTCGGGCCGACGGCCGAGCACTTGCCGCCGGTTGCCGTCGATGCGGAGCAGTTCGGTGCGCGCGTCGTGACGATCGGCTCGGTCGGCAAGAGCATCTGGGGTGGAGTGCGACTCGGTTGGGTACGCGCCGACCGCGACACCATCACGCACCTCGCGCGCACGCGACTCTCGGGCGACCTCGGCAGCCCCGTGCTCGAACAACTCATGCTGCTGCGGCTGCTGAGTCACTACGACCGGGTGCTGGATGCTCGCCGCGAGCAATTGCGCACTGGCCACGCACTCCTCACCGGCGAACTGCAGCGACGCTTTCCCGAGTGGCACGTGCCCCACGTCGACGGCGGCCTCTCGCTGTGGGTCGGCATCGGCGAACCCGTCAGTTCGCAACTCGCGCTCGCAGCACGCGCCGAAGGGCTGCTCATCGGGGCGGGCCCGCGGTTCGGGCTCGATGGAGCCTTCGAGCGCTATCTGCGTCTGCCCTTCAGTCGCGGGCCCGAGATCACGCTGCCCTCGCTCGACCTGCTCGAGAGGGCCTGGGCGCGCGTCGCGCGGCGCACACCTCTGGCGGCCGCGACGCCCGAAGCCGAAGCCGAGGCGCTCGCCGCCGTGGTCTAGGCGCTCGGCGGCACACCGACGGGTTCTGACCGATCGGTAAGATTCGGGGTGCGCCCTCAGGGCTCGCTGTGTGAATACTCAGCGGGCGCTGGAATCCTGAGCGCGCACCACAGCCCCATTACTGCGCCCGCGGCCTTCGCCGCACCACGTGCCCTCTACCCCACAGTCCGGAGTTCCCGTGCACCTTCTTTCGGTGTTCAGCTTGCGCAACCGCGCACTCATCGCGCTCGTCACGATCGTGGTGGGCCTCTTCGGAGGCATCGCGCTCACGACGCTCAAGCAAGAGCTCATCCCCTCGGTCGCCTTCCCGCAGGTCATCGTCATCACGCAGTACCCGGGTGCGGCACCCGAGATCGTCGAGCAAGACATCTCGACACCCATCGAGACCGCGGTGCAGGGCATCCCAGGCCTCGATGCCTCCAACGCCACCTCGAGCACCGGCTTCTCGATCGTCTCGGCGAGCTTCACCTTCGGCACCGACCTCGTGCGCACCGAGCAGCGCGTGCAGCTCGCGATCAACCGCCTCGACCTGCCCGACGACGTCGAGCCGCAAGTGCTCACCGGATCGATCGACGACTTCCCGATCGTGCAGATCGCCGTCACGAGCGACCTCGATTCCGGCGCGCTGGATGCCGCTCTCGAGTCGCAGGCCGTCACCGAGCTCAACGACGTCGACGGCGTGCGTGAAGTCTCGGTGCAAGGTGCCGTGGGCGATCGCGTCACCATCACGCCCGACAAAGACGAACTGTTCGAGCGCGGACTCTCGAACGCCGACATCACCGACGCGCTCGACGAGTACGGAGTGCTGCTGCCCGCCGGCACGATCACCGAAGACGGTTTCGAGCTCCCGGTGGTCTCGGGTGTGCGCATCGACGACGCCGAGACTCTCGCCGCCCTGCCGCTGCTCGACGCCAACCAAGAGGGCACGAGCATCGGCGATGTCGCCGAGGTCGTGGTCGAGAGCGACCCCGTCACGAGCTACTCGCGCGTCAACGGCGAGCCCGCCCTGACCCTCGCGATCACCAAGACCCCCGCGGGCAACACCGTCGAGGTGTCGCGTGCCGTGCAGGCGGCCCTGCCCGCCATCGCCGAAGCGATCGGCGAAGGCACTGAGTTCACCGTGGTCTTCGACCAGGCACCGTTCATCGAGAAGTCGATCGAGTCGCTCGCGACCGAGGGCCTGCTCGGCCTCGCCTTCGCGGTCATCGTCATTCTCATCTTCTTGCTCTCGGTGCGATCGACGATCGTCACGGCGATCTCCATTCCGACCTCGGTGCTGCTGACCTTCATCGGCATGCAGGTCTCGGGCTACACGCTCAACATCCTCACCCTCGGCGCCATCACGATTGCGGTTGGCCGTGTCGTCGACGACTCGATCGTCGTCGTCGAGAACATCAAGCGGCACCTCGCGCTCGGTGAAGAGAAGACGCAGGCGATTCTCATCGGCGTGAAAGAGGTCGCGGGCGCGATCACCGCTGCCACCGCCACGACCATTGCCGTCTTCTTGCCCATCGCCCTCGTGGGCGACATCACGGGCGAGCTCTTCCGACCCTTTGCTCTCACCACGGCCATCGCCCTCGGTGCCTCGCTCTTCGTGTCGCTCACGATCGTGCCCGTGCTGTCGTACTGGTTCTTGCGCGCGCCCAAGCCGCACAAGCACGCCGCGGGCGCCGAGCCCGTCGAGGGTGCGCTCACGAGCGGGCCCATGACGCTCGAAGAAGAATCGGCGCGGCCCACGCTGCTGCAGCGCGGCTACCTGCCGGTCATCCGCTGGACCCTCCGTCGCCCCGTCGCGACCCTCCTGCTCGCCCTGCTCGTGCTCGGCGGCACCGGTTTTCTCGCCACCGGCCTCAAGACCAACTTCATCGGCGACTCCGGCCAGAACACGCTCACCGTCACGCAGACGCTCGAGAACGGTTCGAGCCTCGAAGCGCTCGACGAGGCCGCGACCGTCGTCGAAGACGAACTGCTCGGCGTCGACGGCATCGAGACCGTGCAGGCCTCGATCGGCTCCGGCACGGGCACCCTCGCCGGCATCTTCGGCGGCGGCGACATCACCTTCTCGCTCACGACCGACGAATCGTTCGACCAGGTCGAACTGCAGCAGTCGGTGCGCGACGCGATCGCCGACCTCGAGGGCGTCGGCGAGCTGAGCGTGCAGGCCAGCCAGGGCGGCGGCTTCGGCGGCAGCGACATCGAGATCGACATCACGGCGCAATCGACTGACGATCTCGAGACCGCTGCGCAGAGCATCCTCGACGAGGTGCGCGCTCTCGACGAGACCGCCGAAGCGACGAGCAACCTTGCCGACACGCAGCCCTACCTCGCGATCGAGGTCGACCGCGAGCGCGCCGCTGAGCTCGGCCTGAGCGAGGTCGCCGTCGGTGGCATCGTCACGGCCGCGATGTTCCCGGCCTCGGTGGGCAGCGTCGTCATCGACGAGACCACGCTGTCGATCTTCATCCGCGATGTGGATGCTCCCACCACGGTCGACGAATTGCGCGAGTTCAGCATCCCCACCGCGCAGGGCCCGCAAGACCTCGAAGAGCTCGCCACCATCTCGCAGGTCGAGGGACCCGCGAGCATCACGACCATTCGTGGAGTGCGCAGCGCGACCATCACGGTCACTCCCGCGATCGCCGACATCGGCGCCGCCTCGACTGCCGTGCAGACCGCGGTCGACGAGGCCACCCTGCCGACCGGTGCTGAGGCGAGCCTCGGCGGCGTGACCGCGCAGCAGGCTGACGCCTTCAGCCAGCTCGGCCTCGCGCTGCTCGCGGCGATCCTCATCGTCTACGTCATCATGGTCGCGACCTTCAAGAGCCTGCGTCAGCCGTTGCTGCTGCTCGTGTCGATCCCCTTCGCCGCGACCGGCGCCATCGCCCTGCAGCTCATCGCCGACATTCCGCTCGGTGTGCCCTCGCTCATCGGTGTGCTCATGCTCATCGGCATCGTCGTGACGAACGCCATCATGCTCATCGACCTCGTCAACCAGTACCGAGAACGAGGGATGCGGGCGCACGACGCCGTCGTCGAGGGCTCGTCTCGACGCCTGCGGCCGATTCTCATGACCGCGGCCGCGACGATCTTCGCGCTGCTGCCGCTCGGTATCGGCATCACGGGCAGCGGCGGGTTCATCTCGCAGCCGCTCGCGATCGTCGTCATCGGCGGACTGCTGTCGTCGACGATCCTCACGCTCATCGTGCTGCCGGCGCTGTACTACCTCGTCGAAGGCGCCAAAGAGCGCCGGGCCGAGCGCCGCGCGGCGAAGGCTGAAGCCGCGGAGGGCGCCGCGGCCTAGCTCGATGACGGGGGTGCCGCGCGCGCAGTAGGCTCGGCTCACCCCCTGACCGAAAGCGATTCGCTATGGCCGCGCCCGACTCCGCCCCCGCAGCTTCCGCCGCTCCCGACGACTCGAGCATCGTCTCCCCCGGCGTGTTCTCGAACACGACGGTGCAGCTGGCGCCGTACCGCATCCAGTGGCTCGCCCGCATCATGTACGGCAACGCCTTCGAGTTCTTGACGATCGCCGTCATCATCGCGAACGCCGCCGCCCTCGCGGTGCTCACCTACCCCGACCTCGCGCCGGGCGTCTTCGCCGTCGCCACGTTCATCGACGGCGCGGCGATCATCTTCTACACAATCGAAGTGCTGCTGCGCATCGTGTCGTACGGCCGCAAGCCGTGGATGTTCTTCCGCAACGGCTGGAACATCTTCGACTTCGCCATCGTGGTCGCCATCCCGTTCCTGAACGGCGCCACGGTCATCTTCCGACTCGTGCGACTGCTGCGCATCCTGCGCATCTTCCGCTTCTTGCCCGAGGCGCGCATTCTCATGCTGTCGATGATCAAGTCGACCGCGCCGCTCGCCAACCTGGCCGTGCTCATCGGCTTCCTCATGTTCATCTACGCCATGGCGGGCGTGTACCTCTTCGGGGCGCAGAACCCCGAGCAGTGGGGCACCCTCGGTGCGGCGATGATCACGCTCACGGTCATGCTGACGCTCGAGAACTTTCCCGACTCGTTCCTCGGCGGGCTCGACGTCACGCCGTGGGCGCTGCTCTACTTCTTGAGCTACATGTTCTTCATCGTCTTCACGGTGCTCAACGTGCTCATCGGCATCGTGCTCACCGCGATGGACCAAGCCCGCGAAGAGGTCACGGCCGAGCGCGCGAAAGAAGGACTGCCGACAGCGACGGGCACAATTCGGCTGCCGGGTGCGGCCTCATCGACCGACGGCAACGGCGACGTGGATGCCCTGCTCACCGAGGTTGCCGACCTCGAGCGCAGCGGCGCAGCACACCCCGATCACCTGCGCCGCATTCGCGACGAGCTCGAGCGGCTGCGCTCGGGCGCTTAGTCGTTCGGCGCGAGCGCCTTCTCCATGCACACGCTGAAGTCGTCGCCCACGTAGGGCCCGAAGTTCTCGATGTGCGAGTATCCGCGCCCCTCGTAGAGGGCGATCGCGGCCAGTTGCTTCGGGCCGGTCTCGAGCTGCACCACGCGGATGCCCTGCTCGCGCGCGAGCTGCTCGAGAGCATCCATGATCGTCGTCGCAATGCCGCGACCGCGACCCGCCTCGTCGACGTAGAGTCTCTTCAGCTCAGCAGATTCGTCGCCGCGATTGACGAGCGCCGCCATGCCGAGCGCGCTCTGGTCGCCGTCTCGCGCGACGAGCACATGCACGCCGGGCGCCTCGAGCTCGTCGAGGTTGAGCATGTAGCAACTGTCGGCGGGGTAGAGGCTGCGGGCATAGGCCTCGCCCGCGTGCAGCAGGGCTTCGACCTCGGGCTGGCGCGGACTCTCGACGGCGATCGTGATCACAAGCCAGAGAATACTGGGGCGTGGAGGGCCCGTCGGCTACACTGAAGGGTCGGCTCGAGGCGAAGCGGTTTTCCGTGTGCTCTTGTGTGCGCCTCCAGGCCGGTGCTCGCCGTCGTTCGACGGTACGAGCTCACCATCGAGATGTGACGGCCCCCAGTCGACGACAGCCTGGGATCATGGCGCTGCGTGCGCCGGCAACGCCTCTTGTGCGAAACCCAGAAAGAACCATGCCTCAGAAGAAGCAGGGTGCGCCCGCGCGCGCCCGCACCACCAGTCAGCCCGCCCGCGGTAACGACCGCACCGAGAACCCTTCGGGCAGCCGCACGACGGCCCGCGCCGGAGCCCCCGGAGCCCGCAGTCCCAAGCACCGCGGCTACCGCCCCGAAGAGCAAGAAGCTCCCGCCAAGAAGGCGCGCTGGAGCAAAGACGACCGCGCCGACCGCGGCCACGCTCCCGACCGCCGCGGCGAGCGCGATGACCGCCCCGCGCGCTCGAACGACCGTGACGACCGCGCGCCTCGCGCCGGTCACGATGATCGGGATGCTCGCCAGAGCCGAGGCTACGACCGCGATGCTCGTCCCGCACGCTCGAACGACCGCGACGCTCGACCCGCGCGCTCGAACGATCGTGACGCGCGGCCCACGCGCTCCTACGACCGTGACGACCGCGCTCCTCGTTCGAACAGCCGCGACGACCGACCCGCTCGCAGCTTCGACCGCGACGCGCGCCCCGCTCGCTCGTTCGACCGCAACGACCGTGGCGGACGCCCCGCTCGCACGACCGAGCAGCGCACCGGCACCGGTCGCACGGCTCACCGCCCGGAGTGGCGCCCGCAGGAGCGCTCGACCGACCAGGGCCGCCCGGCCCGCAGCTGGGACCGCGACGCGCGCCCGGCCCGGTCATTCGAGCGCGACGAGCGTGCTCCTCGTTCGACCGGTCGAGACGACCGCCCGGCCCGCAGTTTTGACCGCGACAGCCGTCCGGCCCGCAGTTTCGACCGCGACGAGCGTGCTCCCCGTTCGACCAACCGTGACGACCGCCCGGCTCGCAGCTTCGACCGCGACGACCGCGCAGCTCGACCGGCTCGCACCGAGTCGAGCTTCTACCCGAGCCGCGATGCGAAGAGCGGCCCGACCGACGATGTCGTGCTCGAGCGCCTCGCTGCTGACGCCGTGCAGGCTCGCGACGTCGAGGGCGTGACCTTCGGCGACCTCGGTCTCGGCGGCAACATCACCCGCACGCTCGAAGAGCTTGGCGCGATCGCCCCGTTCCCGATTCAGGCGGCGACGATTCCCGACGTGCTCGCGGGTCGCGACGTGCTCGGCCGCGGCCGCACCGGCTCGGGCAAGACCATCGCTTTCGGAGCCCCGCTCGTCGAGCGCCTCATGGAGAACGGTGGAGGCAAGAAGCGTCAGATGGGCCGCGCTCCTCGCGCGCTCATCATGGCGCCGACGCGTGAACTCGCGCTGCAGATCGACCGCACCGTGCAGCCCATCGCCCGCAGTGTGGGCCTCTTCACCACGCAGATCTACGGCGGTGTGCCCCAGGGCCGCCAGGTCGGAGCCCTGCAGCGCGGTGTCGACATCATCATCGGCACCCCCGGTCGCATCGAAGACCTCATCGAGCAGGGTCGCCTCGACCTCAGCCAGATCGAGATCGTCGTGCTCGACGAGGCCGACCACATGTGCGAGCTCGGCTTCTTGGAGCCGGTGCAGCGCATCATCCGCCGCACGCGTCAGGGCAACCAGAAGCTGCTCTTCTCGGCCACGCTCGACTCGGGCGTCGCCAACCTCGTCGACGAGTTCTTGCAGAACCCGAGCGTCTACGAGGTCGCCGGTGAAGACCAGCAGTCGTCGACGATCGACCACAAGGTGCTCATGGTCGAGCAGCGCGACAAGCGCGCCATCATCGAGCAGCTCGCCTCGGGAGACGGCAAGACTCTCGTCTTCGCCCGCACTCGCGCCTTCGCCGAAGAGCTCGCCGACCAGCTCGACGACGCCGGCATTCCGGCAGTCAGCCTGCACGGTGACCTCAACCAGGCACGCCGCACTCGCAACCTCGAGAAGCTCACGAGCGGTCGGGTGAAGGTGCTCGTGGCCACCGATGTGG
>SXGT01602554.1_pt1 | contig 47772 bp, 34 predicted proteins | sample 3176221 | NCBI WGS metagenome assembly SXGT01 (sample SAMN11356862, study PRJNA531348) | freshwater metagenome | isolation source: freshwater sample F1-120 | place: China: Fuxian Lake, Yuxi | collected 2017-12-25 | reverse complement strand
ATCAGGTGGTGGTCCAACTGGAGCAACCGGTCCAACATCAACAGTAATGGGTCCAACAGGTCCGACCGGAGCAACGGGTGATACAGGTCCAACCGGAGCAGCATCAACAGTAGCAGGTCCAGCAGGAGCAACCGGTCCAACCGGAGCAACAGGTGATACAGGTCCAACCGGAGCAGCTTCATCAGTAGCAGGTCCAACCGGAGCAACCGGAGCAACAGGTACAGGTTTAACAGGAGCAACCGGTCCAACGGGAGCAACTGGTGATACCGGAGCAACCGGTACAGTAGGAGCAACTGGAGCAACAGGTGCAACCGGAGTTGGGGCAACTGGTCCGACAGGTGCAGATGGAGCAACAGGTGCAGTAGGAACAGCAGGAGCAACGGGTCCAACAGGAAACACAGGAACAACGGGAGCAACAGGTTCAACAGGGCCTGTGGGAGACCAATATGCAACTTCATCTTCAACTACAATGACGATTGCAATGGGTGCCCAATCATTTACAGTTGCAACAGGATTGGCATATTCAATAGGACAAACTGTAATTATAGCAAACTCACCAAGTAACCAAATGATAGGAACCATAACTGCATATAATCCGGTAACAGGATTAATGACAGTAAACGTAACTTCAATAATTGGAGGTGGAAGTTTTTCTTTATGGTCAGTAAACTTAAACGGAGCACCTGGCCCGGCAGGTCCAACAGGTCCGACCGGAGTAGCAGGTAGTGCAGGTGCAACCGGAGGAGTAGGTCCGGCAGGTCCAACTGGAGCAACAGGAGCAGCAGGTGCAGCAGGCGCAACAGGAAGTGCAGGCGCAGCAGGTGCAACCGGAGGAGTAGGTCCGGCAGGTCCAACTGGAGCAACAGGTGCAGCAGGCGCAGCGGGAGCAACAGGTAGTGCAGGCGCAGCAGGCGCAACAGGTGGTGTAGGTCCGGCAGGTCCAACAGGAGCAACCGGAAGTGCGGGTGCAGCAGGAGCAACAGGTGGTGTAGGACCAGCAGGTCCAACGGGTGCTACTGGTAGTGCTGGAGCGGCAGGCGCAACAGGTGCGGCTGGTGCAGCAGGAGCAACGGGTGCTACTGGTCCAACATGGACAATTTCCTCAAACAACTTTAATGCAAACGGAACTCAGTCAATATCTACATCAATTCCTTCAACCATCACTTCTACAAATGGTGCTTGGTTAACAACAGGGAACTCGGGTTTAGCAGCAGCTACCAATTTTATTGGAACTACTGATGGTGTTGATGTAATATTCAGATCGAACAATACTGAAAGAATGAGAATACTTGGTGCTGGTGCCAGTATCGGAAGTGTAGGTATTGGAACTTCTACACCTTCTTCTGTTGCACTTTTGGATGTGGCATCAACAACTAAAGGTGTATTAATACCAAGAATGACAACTGCGCAAAGGACTGCAATTGTTGGTGTAGCTGGCTTGTTAGTTTATGATAGTTCTTTAGGACAATTTTATTATCACAATGGTGCTTCATGGGTTGCAATAACATCAGGAACAGCAGTAACTTCTGTAACCGGTACAGCTCCAATTGTAAGTTCAGGTGGAACAACACCTGCTATTTCATTAGCAAATACAGCAGTTACAGCAGGTACTTACGGAAGTGCAACTGTGATTCCAGGGTTTACGGTTGATGCACAAGGACGATTAACTAACGTAACGAATTATACCGTTTCAGGTTTGCTTCCTACAGGTGCAAACGGACAAACATTGTATTATACAGGTGGAGCTTGGACAGCAACCAGTAACCTTTATAACTCAGGTGGAAACATTGGTATTGGAACAACTGCTCCGGCACAAAATTTACATGTAGAAGGAGTTAACTCTTACTTACGACTTCAGAGTACTCAATCAACAAGTGCATCAAACTCAATAATTGAATTTGGAAATACAGTTGCAGCGACTTATAATCCTCAAGGTTATATTGGTAATCCGGGAAGTGGTGACCATATGGAGTATGAAGCTTCAACTTTTCACCGATTTACAAATAGTGGTGTTGAAAGAATGAGAATAACGAATGCCGGAGAATTATTATTAGGAAACTTTTCTCCATATTCTCAATTAGATGTGAACGGGCAAATCACTATGAGAACAGGTGCTGCCAATGGTTATATTCCGGTATCCAATGCAAACGGAACAATGACTTGGACAAACCCGGCTACTATGGCTTTAGGAAATCAATGGGTAACAAGTGGTGCAAATATTTATAATGGTAATGCCGGAAGTGTAGGAGTGGGAACTGCAACACCAACAAGTAAATTTGAAGTTGCAACAGATGGAAGTTTGACAAACGGTTTAAAGGTTTCCAATTCAATTGCTGCTGCTGTAGGTCCAACAATTTATTTAGATGGATTAACAAAAGATTGGACAATCACAGGAACAAATTCAGGGGCTTCTTCTGTTAACAGTTTTGTAATCAGAGATTATTCTTCAGCTGTTGATCGCATGATAATTGATGCAAGTGGAAATTTTGGATTTAATGGACCAACTGATCCATCCTTTAAGTTTTTAGCCTATGGTGCAAATCCCTCAATTGGTGCTGATGCATCGGGTGTAAAAATAGGTGACGTTTTGGGTAACTCATTCGGTAATTATTTTTATACTGATTTTGAAACAGGAAATTATTCATTCCAATTTATGGGTGCTGACGTAGGAATTGGAACTACCGACCCAGATGCATCATTTCTTCATGTTCAAAAAACAAGCGGTTCAACCGAGAGTGTCTTTAAAATGGGAAATGGCAACCAGCCGGCTCTTGAGTATTATTTTGATGTAGATGGAGTTTCACATATGTCATTAAAAAATGAAAATAACGGAACTCCTGTTAGTATTATGGATTTTGAACCATCAACAGGATATGTAGGGATCAATGTTACTGCACCGGCATATAACTTAGATGTAAATGGATATACTCATATTTCAGGTAATTTAATGTTTGGAGCAGTTCCAAGTATTCAGGCAGCAGTTCAGATAAATGATGCAACATGGTCTAATATTTTTAAGTTGATGAATGGAGGAACACAAATTTTCAATGTTTCCAGAACGGGTAACGGTAATACAATTATTGGTTCGGGTAGTGCAGGTGCTATAAATAAATTAGATGTGGAAGGCGCAGTTGCAATTGGAACTACTTATGCAGGAACAAGCACAGCTCCTGCTAATGGTTTGATAGTAGAAGGTGATGCATGTTTTGGAACTACAACAACTTCTACCCGTTTGAATGTTACAGATAACAATGCAACTTATTATGTTGCAAGATTTGATAATACTGACGCTGGAAGTAATGCCGATGGTATCTTAATAAATTTTGGAACCACAACTCCTACAGGTACAAATTACTATGCAAGTTTTGCGAGAAACGGAACACTTGCCGGAGTAATTGCAGGTAATGGAACAACAGGAGTAAATTACACTTCAATTTCTGATAAACGTTTAAAAGAGAATATTCTTCCTTTAAAAGGTTCATTAGATTTAATCTCTAAGATTGAACCAATGAACTATACATTTATAGGTGCTCCAAATTCAAATGATGTTGGATTCTTAGCACAAGATTTACAAAAAATTTATCCTTTTGCTGTTTGTGGAAATCCTGATTCAGACCCTAAAGTTGAACCAATGTCAATTGATTACGGAAAATTAACTCCTTTGTTAATGGGTGGAATTAAAGAACAACAAGAAATTATTAAAAAGCAGCAGGAACAAATTGATATGCTTATTAAAAAAGTAGAAGCATTGGAAAAAAATAATTCAGAACAGAAATAAAGCCATGTTAAACTTATTATACAATTAAAATTTTCTTAAAAAACTAATAAAATAAAAAAAACAAAATGAAAAAAGTTAAATCATTTATCATTCTAACGATTTTAGTATTGTCGATTAAATCAAACGCTTTTGTTCATGTTATAGATGTTGGACAGCCTGATGTCCAAAGTTTTGAATGTGCTATTGGGGATGTGGTGCAATTTGTAAACGGTGCAGGTGTTACTGTTAGTATAAACGGAGCTGCAATTGCTCCTTTTGGTACAGATCCGGTTATATACAATGTTATTGGAACAGAAACGAATTATGACAATGGATCTATTCCTGCATCAATTATAGTTGGAACAGATGCAGATGGTGATGGGTATGTAAGTGTTGCAACAGGTGGTACAGATTGTAATGATATTGATCCTTCTATTAATCCAGGTGTAGTTGAAGTTTTTGATTATATAGATAATAATTGTGATGGTTATATAGATGAAGGCTTTCCTATTTGGATTAATAATCCAAGTTTCGATGTGCATACTTTTGATTTAGCTGCAAATGTTGGAATTGGAACTAGTTCTCCTAGTACTAAATTAGATGTAAATGGTACTGGTAGGTTCGCAAGTAATTTAACTATTGGTGCTTATACTTTGCCCGCAGTTGATGGAACAACAAATCAAGTATTATCAACAAATGGTACTGGAACAGTTACTTGGCAAAATGCAGGTGGAGTTGGTGCAACAGGACCAACTGGTCCTGTTGGTCCAATTGGAGCAACTGGACCAGTTGGAGCTACAGGACCTACAGGTCCAACAGGTGCTACGGGATTTCTTTCTTCTGGTACATTAGCTGGAAATACTACATTTTGGAATGGAAGTAGTTGGGTAGTTAATAATAACAATATATTTAATAATGGCGGAAATGTTGGTATTGGCGTATCTGCACCATTGCAAAAGTTGGATGTTAACGGAGATATAAATATTCCAACAAGTAAAGGTATTAGAATCAATAATTCTATTGTACTTCATAACACTGGTTTTAGAAATATTTTTTTAGGTCAAAGTATTTTATCTCCAGCTGGGTCTGATAATAACTCTTTTATAGGATATAACTCTGGTGGGCTCACAAGTGAAAGCGTTTGTCTTGGTGCTTTCTCAGGTTCTGGGCTTGTTATATCAGCAACTAGAACAGGAAATACATTTGTTGGTTTTCAGACATGTAGTAATGGAGATGCTGGAAGTAATAATGTTTTAGTAGGAATAAACTCTGGTTTTAATGGTATAGGAAATAGAAATGTTTGTGTTGGAGCATCTTCTGGCGCAGGTGCAATAGGGAGTAATAATACTTTTGTAGGATACAATGCATTTGGAGTGAGTGGTTTTACTCTTCTAAATAATGCAACTGCTATAGGATATAATTCATTTGTTGGAGCAAACAACTGTATGGCTTTAGGTGGAACAGGAGTTAATGCTGTTAAAGTTGGAATAGGAGTATCTGCACCATCATTTACTTTACAAGTTAATGGTAATGCTGCAAAACCTGGTTCAGCAAATTGGATTGTTGTTTCAGATAAAAGATTAAAAAAGGATGTTTCTGAATTTAAAGATGGATTGAAAATATTAGAAAAAATAAAACCGTTATGGTTTAGTTATAATGGTGAAGCTGGAATTACAACAAAAGATAAATTTGTTGGAGTAATAGCACAAGATATGCAAGAAGTAGCACCTTATACTGTCGGAGAATATGTTTATCAAGATTCGCTTGGAAATAAGTCTAGCTATTTGTCGTATGATGCAAATGCGTTAACATACATAATTGTTAATTCAATTCAGGAGCAACAAAAAATAATTGAACAAAAAGATAAAAAAATAGAGGAGTTGCAAAAGCGTCTTAATAATCAAGAGAATGAAATTAATGAGATTAAAAATGCAATTAAGGATATATCGTCATCTGTAGAAGAATGTTGTAAAATATCACAACAAAATGTTGAATTAAATAATAAAGGTGAAACCCCATATTTGGAACAAAATACTCCAAATCCTTTTTCTGAAACAACCATTATTAAATATTTTATTCCAGCAAATGTTGTTAGTGCAATTGTTTCTATAAAAGATATCAATGGAAAAGAATTAAGTAAATTTTCTATTGTTGAAAAAGGAAATGGACAAATAATTTTAACAGCAGGAACGTTGAAATCGGGAACATATACCTATGATTTGATTATTGAAGGAAAGGTTGCAGATTCTAAAAAAATGATAATTATTAAATAGGTTTAATTAATAAAAATCTGATGAGAAATAAACTATTTACGAAATTTAGTATCATAATTTTTTTGTTGCTTTCCTTTGCTAGCAAAGCACAGTTCGATACAATTTCACAGCAGGTAATTGGCTCAACCGGAGGAACAAGTGGAACACTTTTTCCATGGGGGTCTATTGATTTTACAGTTGGTGAAACAATAATTTGGACATATGATACAGCCTCTTTTCCATTAACTGTGAAAGCCCTTACACAAGGTTTTCATCAACCTAATCAAGCAAACAGTTCATTGGATGCAAATGTAATTTTTGCTGATGCTTCTTGTATTGGAGGGAATAATGGTAGTGCTTCTATTAATGTTTTTTCTTCAACTGGAACTGTGACTTATTATTGGGGACCTCCCTTGAATGATAGCAGTCAAAATGTGTCTAACCTACCTCCAGGTTCTTATCCTGTTCATATTGATGATGGAAATTTTTCTATTGACGATACAATTATTATTGGTGAAACTCAAATTGATTGTGCAGACGATTTAGATTTCTATACCGGTATTACTCCTAATGGTGACAATAACAACGACTTCTGGACAATTGGTAAAATAGATTTGATAAAAGACAATACCGTTTCCATTTTTAATCGTTGGGGTGATTTGGTATGGAAAACAACCGGATATGACAATGATCCTGCCGGAGAAAAAGTTTGGAAAGGAACAAATAATAATGGTGGTGAATTGCCCGATGCCACTTATTTCTATGTTATAGAAGGAAATGGAAGAGTTTATAAAGGTTGGGTTGAATTAACACATTAAGAAGAATAAAAAAGAATTTAATAAATAATACCATGAAAAAATTATTAATTTTTGCTTTTTGTTTTGTGACTGCTGAGCAAATCTTTGCTCAACAAGATCCACAATACAGTCAGTACATGTTTAATCAAATGGCTATCAATCCTGCCTATGCAGGAAGTAAAGAAGCCATCAGCGCTTCTGCTTTTATCAGAAGTCAGTGGACAGGAATTGAAGGTGCTCCAAAAACGGAAACCGTTTCTATTCATGCACCATTGAAAAAGAAAAAAGTAGGAATCGGATTTTCTGTAATTGCAGATCAGATTGGTCCTAAGAAAAGCATTGGTGCAATGGGCTCTTACGCTTATCGTATTCCAATTAAAAACGGAAAACTTTCTTTTGGATTGAGAGCCGGAGTATTTAACTATACCTACAATTGGAATGAGATTACTTATAAAGACCAGGGAGATGTTTACAATACGGGTAATCAAACTTCCACCATTGTTCCTACAGCTGATGCCGGTTTGTATTATTATACAAATACTTTGTATGTTGGATTAAGTGCAACTCACTTGTATAGCGGAAGATTAACTACTGTTTCGACTTTAAATGGTGATAATGGAAAATTAGCTCCTCACATATTTTTTACTTTTGGAAAAGCATGGTCGCTTTCCGAAAATTTAATTTTTAATCCTTCATTAATGGTAAAAGCAGCAAAAGGTTCGCCTTCAACTGCTGATTTAAACTTTAGCTTTTTATTGAAACAACGCGCTTGGGTTGGTTTATCAATGAGAAGTACTTATGGTTTTGTTGCATACGCACAATTTAATGTAACAGAAAAATTTAAGTTAGGGTATTCGTATGATTACGGAATTAATAAAATTGGAAAAGTTGGCGGTGGTAGCCACGAAATTATGTTAGGTTATGATTTTAATATCTCGAAATCAAAAATAACATCGCCACGTTATTTGTAATTGTATAGATATTCATTGTTTAAATTGTTTATGAAAAAGATAAAAACGTTAGGCTTAGTTTTGTTGATAGTAATGGTAAATTCTTCGTTTGCACAATTGAAACGTGCAAATAAGTATTATGATAATTACGAATACATAAAAGCAATTCAGCTGTATAAAAAAGCTGTAAAGAAAAAGGATAACAAAGAAGCTCTTGAGAAAATTGCTAATAGTTATCGACTTACAAAAAATTACAAAGAGGCGGAAGGGTATTATGCTCAGTTGGTGAAACTATCAGGTGTTGAACCAATAAATAATTTCTATTATGGAAGTGTTTTGAAAAACAATGGAAAGATTGATGAAGCAAAAGAACAATTTAAGATATATGCTAATTCAGCTCCAGGAAATAAAAAAGCCGAACTTTCTGTTAAATCATGCGAAGACATAAAAATTTGGGTTTCAAGAGTGCAACAATTTGAAGTAAGCAAAATTGAAAATTTGAATTCTGTACATGCTGATTTTTCTCCTGTGATGTACAAAAATGAATTGGTGTTTGTTTCTGAAAGAACAAAGGATATGGTGAATTATACCACCAATGCCTGGAACAAACAACCTTTCCTGAATGTGTATTCATCAGCTATTGCAAGTGGTTCTGACGGGAAAGCAACATTTTCTAAAAAAACAAAAACGTTTTCATGGAGAATCAATACGAATTACCATGATGGTCCGATTTGTTTCAATACCGAACAAAATACAATGTATTTAACACGTGTAAATTATGTGTTGAATAAAAAAGACAAAAACTTTGTTAACCTTCCTAAATTATATATTTCAAAATTGGAAGGAAAATCATGGGGGAAAGCAGTGCCTTTTCAACACAATGTAGAAGGCTCTACAACAGCACATCCAAGTATTTCGGCTGACGGACAATCATTGTACTTTGTATCAGATATGCCGGGCGGATACGGTGGTAGCGATATTTATGTTTGTAAAAAAGAAGGCGATGGCTGGGGAAAACCGGAAAATTTAGGTGATAAAGTTAATACTCCCGGTTCGGAAGTTTTTCCTTATATCCGCAAAGATGGCATGTTGTATTTTTCTTCTGACGGACATTCCAGCTTTGGTGGATTAGATATTTTTTCTACTTCTAAAGTAGATGGTAAATATACTGAAGTGAAAAATCTCGGACTTCCTTTGAATTCAACTACTGATGATTTCGGAATTGTATTCAATGATGATAACCTAAAAGGTTATTTCTCAAGTGACAGAGAAGGAGGACAAGGCTCTGATGATATCTATAGTTTTGTTGCTTTAAATAAATTCTTAACTGTTGCCGGTAAAATTTTATTAAGTAAAAATATAAACGATCCTGCAAAAAATGCAGAAGTAATGTTGCTTACCGAAGATGGAAAAGTAATTAGTTTGCAAACTACCGATAATACAGGTTTTTTCAAATTTGATAAACTTGATCCTGATAAACGCTACATGGTGAAGTTGGATGAAAGTGATCCTCGTTTTAAAGACAAAGAAAAATATTACTTGACGGATGAAAAGGATAAAATTATCCGTGTTACTGTAATTAACGAAAAAGGTGGAAAGTTTTGTTTCCAGAATTTACCTGCCGATCCAAACTCATTGCCTGAACTAGGTGCCGGTGATGATGTTACTATTGCCGGTAACTTATTGTATGGTGAAAATCCTTCAAAGCCATTTGCAAATACAAAAGTAAACTTGTTAAACGATAAAGGAGAAATTGTTCAATCAACAACAACCAACGCATTTGGTGCATTTGTATTTACAGATTTACCAGCTGACCAAAACTTCCTTGTAAAAGTAGATGAGAGCGATACTAAACTTGCTCCCAATACTAAAATTATTATTACAAACAAATCAGGAAAGGAATTGCAGACAACCAAATCGGGTGATACAGGAGATTTCAAGTTTTCTTTCTTAGCGGCTGATAAAGTGACTCTGAAATTAATGACAGTAGAAGATAGTGAGTTGCGTTTCGACTTGAAAGGAAATTTGGTTTTGGAAAACAAATCACCATTGGCAAACTCTACTGTTAATTTGGTAAACGAAAAAGGTGAAATTTTGCAGACCACTAAAACTGATGCAAATGGTAGTTTCCAGTTTACTAATTTACCTGCTGATCAAAACATTTTATTTGCTTTAGATGAAAGTGATACAAAACTAAAAGCCCACAATAAGATTTTATTGACAAACTCTAAAGGTGTTGTTGTAAAAGAATTTTTACGTACAAATGGTAAATTCAAGTTCACCATTTTACCGGCTGACCAAAACAAACTGGGTGTGTTGTATGTGGATGATCCTTGGTTGAAAGTATTGTTATTGAAAGATCAGGCTAAGAAAGACAGTTTGACAATTGTGGAGAATGTTTATTATAATTATGGAGAATCTAAAATTTTACCGGAAGCTGCAAAAACGTTGGATAAAGTAATTAACATTATGAAGAATGACCCAAAGCTGGTTATTGATATGTCGGCTCATACCGATTCGCGTTCGACTCAGGAATTTAATTTGAAATTGTCAGATCAAAGAGCAAAAGCAGCGGTTGATTATATCTTGAAAGGCGGAATTACAAAAGACAGAATTTCGGGTAAAGGATACGGTGAAAGTAAGCTTATAAATAAGTGTGCCGATGGAGTGGAATGTACTGAAGAAGAGCATGCCAAAAACCGTAGAACAGAATTCAAGATATTAAGCAAGAAAAAATAGAAATCATACATGTTTTAATGGGAAAGTCCCCCGAGTGCTCGGGGGACTTTTTTAGCGAAATAGAATTACGGCACAATTAATGCAAATGTGCTTAAAAAATACAAGTTTTATGAAGAGAATACTTACTTATCTGGTCCTTTTTGCAGCAATACTTTCTAATAGTATTTCCTTTGCACAAACTACTCATCCTGTTGAATTAGGGTTCAATTTGGGAGCTTCATGGCTACAAAGCGATGTTAAGATGAAAAAACTTGGCGGAGCAGGAGGATTTACACTCGGACAAATGTATCTGCAAAACGATAAAAGCGGATTGGATTGGGGATGGAGATTCCGTTATTTAAATGCATTGGCTTACGGACAAGACAATAAAAAATCTACAGGAATTGCTAATAACCCGGCTTTAAACGGATTTAATAATGGCAATACAAATTATAATACTAACGGAGGCTTTGTTTATCAAAATCACAAAACAACTATAAATGAATTATCATTAGAGTTAGTAATTGGCGCAAATCGTATGCGTAATAAAACAAAAGTATATCCATATATTTTTGGAGGCTTGGGAATTACAAAAGCAGTAACAAAAACTAATCAGCAGGATGGAAGTGGTTTTCTTTACGATTATGCAAGTATAGATTCAAACGGAACAGCAAACGCTTCTCAAATAACTTCTTCTTTAAATACGATGTACGATGGAAGCTACGAAACTTTTGCAGAAGGAAGTGAAGTTGCGCGTTGGAAATTTATGCCATCATTGGGCGTTGGATTAGGTTATCAGTTTTCTCCCGGTTTTTCAATGGGCTTGGAACATAAAATGACTTGGGCATTGCACGATGGTTTGGATGGACAACAATGGAACAACGATAATACAGTTAGCGGAACAAAAGATAAGTATCATTATTCTTCCGTTTGGTTAAAATTTAGTTTCGGAAGAAAAGTGAAACCGGTTGCAACTACAACAACCACTACAAACATTGTTACTCCTACAGCTGAAAAGCCTACAGTTGTGATTACAAATCCAAGTGTAAATTCTTTTACTTCTACTTCGCAGAGTTTTACTGTGAAAGCAACAATAAAAAATGTGAATTCAAAAAGTGATATTGTTTTGAAGTACAATGGAATTAACAATTCTAATTTTACTTATGATGTAAATACAAAACAGTTTGCATTTCCATTAATGTTATTGAATGGCAGCAATACGTTTGAAATAACTGCAACAAATGCCAGTGGTAATGCAACAGATAATGCTACAGTATTGTACGAAACACAAGTTGTTGTTCCTCCATCACCGGCACCAATTGTTACAATTACTAGTCCTACGGCCAATCCTTTTTCAACTACAATGAATAATGCAATGGTTGTTGCAAGTGTATTCAATGTTACTTCTCCAAGTCAAATTGGTGTTACTATAAATGGTATTGCTACAGGAAGTTTTACGTTTAATCCTTCTACTCATGTGATGACTGTAAGTAGTAATTTGAATCCTGGAGCAAATACGTTTGTAATTTCTGCTACCAATGCAGTAGGAAGCGATTCTAAATCGGTTACTATTATTTATTCAGTAGCAAATGTAACACCGCCACCTTTTATCACTATTGTAAATCCGGCTGTGAATCCTTTTACTTCTAATGTTTCTAATTTGCCGATAAATGCGATTGTTCAAAATGTTACTTCTGTCGGACAAATTTCTGTAACTACAACTACAGGAATTGTTCCAACAAGTATGTTGAGTTTTAATCCTTCAACCGGACAATTAAACTTTAATGCTAATTTGATTGCCGGAGCAAATGCTGTTACTATTTCAGCAACCAATGTGGCTGGTGCCGATTCAAAATCTATTACAATTATTTACAATCAACCGGTTGTTTCAAATCCTCCGCCTGTTGTAACATTTATAAATCCTTCGGTAAATCCTTTTTCTTCAAGCGTTGCAAGTTTACCAATAAACGCACTGGTTCAAAATGTAACAGCAATCGGACAAATTTCTGTTACAACAACAGCAGGAATAGTTCCTACAAGTATGTTAAGTTTTAATCCTTCAACCGGACAATTAAACTTTAATGCGAATTTAGTTTCAGGAGCAAACGCTGTTACAATTTCTGCAACCAATGTTGCCGGGGCCGATTCAAAATCAATTACAGTAATATACAATCAACCAGTTGCTACAAGTCCAGCTCCGGTTGTTACAATTACTTCTCCAACGGTTAATCCTTTTAATACAACTACCAATGTGACAACGGTAAATGCAATTGTATTGAATGTAACTACGCCTTCACAAATTTCTGTTTTAATAAATGGTGTCTCTACAAGTGCATTTTCTTATAATGTAACAACAAAACAATTTACATTAACTGCAAATTTAATTGCAGGTGCAAACATTGTAAGTGTTACAGCAAGTAATGCTTCAGGAAGTGATTCAAAATCTCAGACAATTATTTATACACAACCGGTAGCTGTACAAAAACCTGTTGTTACTATCACTGTTCCAAATGTTAATCCTTCTAATACAAGTACTGCTGTTAATCCAATAACTGCAACCGTTTTAAATGTAATTTCTTCTGCTCAAATTGCTGTTTCAATTAACGGAGTTGCAACAAGTACTTTTGCTTATAATGTTACAACAAAACAATTGACCTTGTCGCCAACATTAATTGTAGGTGCAAACATTGTAACTGTTACAGCAACTACAGCTGCAGGAAGTGATTCAAAATCGCAAACAATTATTTATACTCCTCCACCAGCAGCAGCTGCTCCTGAGGTTACTATTACATCACCGAATGTAAATCCTTATAATACATCAACTACTCCTGTAACTGTAAGTGGAAGTGTTGTAAATGTTACTTCATCGTCACAAATTGTTGCAACATTAAATGGAGTATCGGCTGTTTTTGCTTACAATTTGATAACAAAACAACTAACTATGGCTCCGGCTTTTATTAGTGGAGCAAACGTTATTACAATTACTGCAACAACACCGGCAGGAAGTGATTCTAAATCTACAACAATAATTTATACGCCTCCTGTTGTTACTGGTCCGGCTCCTGTTGTTACTATTACTTATCCAACAGTAAACCCTTTAAATATTACAATTGCAACTTCAACTGTGTATGCAACAGTATTAAATGTTGCTTCGTCTTCAGAAATTACTGCAACAATAAATGGTGGAACTGTTCCTTTTGTATATAATGGAACAACAAAACAATTGACAATAACTGCAAGTTTAGTTGCAGGTGCAAACGTTGTAACAATTAAAGCTGCAACAGCATCAGGAACTGATACAAAATCTACTACAATTGTTTATACTGCTCCGGTTGTTGTTCCTGCTCCGGTTGTAACGTTTACAAGGCCAATTGCTCCTGGTGGAGTTTCTACTACTGCGGTTTATAATGTGGAAGCAACGGTAACAAATATGTCATCATCAAGTGGTATAACTGTAAAAGTAAACGGAGTAGCTATTACGGCATTTACTTATACTGCAGGAACAAACCAATTAAAATTCAATGCTAATTTAGTTTTAGGAACAAATACAGTAACTGTTACCGCAACCAATGCATCAGGCACTGATACAAAATCGGTAATGATTACTTATAAAAAGAATATTGATCCATTGAGTCCGGATTCAACAAACACTCCGGGAGTTGGTCGTCCGAAAGGAACACCTATTGGTACAGGAACTTCAACTGGAACGCCTGCAGCTGGTTCTCCAACAATTACATTCGGATTACCAAATCCGTATTCTTCATCTACTCCTGTTGTAAATGTTACAGCTGTAGTAAATGGAATTGCAATTCAAACCGATGCTGTTGTTAAAGTGAATGGAGTTGCTGTTACGTTTGTTTATACTGTGAAAACTAAAACAATTAGTTTTACTGCGAACGTAAATGTTGGTCCGAATACAATTACTATAACTGCTACAAATCCATCGGGTGCGAGAACTGAGACGTTGATTGTAAATAGGTAGGGTAGGGAAGTAGACAAGTAAAAAAGTAGACAGTAGACAAATAAAAAAATAGACAATAGACAATTAAAAAAGAAAGTAGACAATTTAGTTCTCTTTTCCCTTATTAACCCAATTAACCTAATTAACTATTTCTCTATTAAAATAATCTTCTTCACGATACTCTTCTTCTCAGTACTTATCTTGCAATAATAAGTTCCTGCCGGGAGATTGTCCGCTTCAATGTTGTGACGATAAATTCCTGCTTGTAATTCTCCTGTAGAAGTTGTGTTTATTAGCTGTCCCATCACATTAAATAATTCAATTCTTAAACTTGCATCTTCTTTAAACCAAATTTCAACAGTTGTATTTGTGTTGAATGGATTCGGAAAACAATTTGCTAACAGTCCTGTTTGAATAGGATTTTCTTTCCATGCTGTACTTAGTGGAGGATAATATCCAAAATGCAAAATCAATCCATTGTCATCCCAAAGCGATTGAAATACAGTAATAGGACTTCCAAATTCATCTTGCGCTTTTATGTGTGCTAAATCTTGTCCGTTATCTACAACAAAACTTAGCATACTGTTTAATGGAAGTTGAAATGCAGGAATGGTGATTGTTAAAGTATCGTTTGATAGTTCGTTTGTAAATAAAATACTATCTCTTCCTCTCCAGTAATCAGCATACGTTTCCAAATCGGTTGTGAATACTCCTGATGGTAATTGATCAATCAAATCTTGTTGTGCCCACAATTTATAAATCCGGTTTGGATGAACTAATAAAACATTGGGTGAATAGTTATCTCTGTTACGATTCAACACATCCAACCATATTGCTTGTTTTAAAGAATAATTTGTTTCTGAAATGGGATCTGAATTAAATACATCTGAAATGTTCAAAGGTATTTCCCAAACATTTGTAATTGCACCTGATGAACTTCTGTCTTTATGGTTTTGATAAGGAAAATTTGTAAGAACATCTCCGGTAGAATAATTTGTACAATATTCATATCCTAAAGTATCAAGCGCGTTTACTAAATATTTGTTGTATTCTAAATGTCCGGCACGGAAACTGCGAATGTTAACACCAAAATCATTTTCCAATATATTTTTTGAAACTTCGGTTTCGCCCAATACTGTTCCGCCAACTGTGCTATCTGTTGCACCACCGGCATTGAAAGGAAGATAAGTTGCTTGTGTGTTTCCTAAAACTCCAATTGGAAAAATATCGTCATCACTAAAATCGGAAAAATGTCCGACAGAATGACTGGCAAGTTTATGCCCTTTAGTTAATAAATATTGTACTTGTGGAATACTCGCAGCATTATAAAAATCTGTAAGCACTCCATCATTTATATAATGTGTTGTAATGGTATAAGTAGAGGATAAACCAATAGAGGCTTCGTAATCGGCATAATAACTCATTGTGTCAAATGCTGTTGTTGCATCCACATCATGTGTTACCATTAAGGTTGTTTTACTTTCGTAAGGACTTGTATGTAACCAAACAGTATTAGGAGTATGTTTTGTGCAGATGGCTTTCATAAATAAAATCAGTGCATCTGTTGTTGGTTCAAATCCGTTGGAATAAATGCGTTGTGCATCCGCATCTTTATTAACTTGATTTAACAAGACTAAATTTTTAAAAGAAAATCCTAATCCGTAAGCAACCCCCGCTCCGTAATTATTCCGGGAAATAGCACTTGACATATCTTCGTAATGGGCCATTTCTGTTCCGCTTCCGAGTGTAAATTGCCGGACAACTATAGTTGTTGGATAAGAAAGTTTTCCTATGCTGATAGTTTGTTCCATCGTATCATTCAACCAACGCATGGATTGATCGGCTAAGGACATATTAAAAATAATCCGGTGTTGTGTGGATGTTGATGTAGCTGTATTGATTCCAAACAAAGGTAAAAAAGCAGAATCACGAACAGCTGCCGAAATTAATATTCCGCCATTGTTTACAAAACTATGAAGAGAATCGTATTCAGGAGAAGTCCAAACAGAATCGGTTAAGCGTGATGATGGAATAACTACTCCATATTTAATAGCGGTGTTTACATTTGTTGTAACGATGTAAGGTAAGCCTGCAACTTTTAAAATATGTTTTGCAGAAAATAATTCACCATCGTTTGCTTCCATATTTCTTGCTGTAAGGTCAAGAATAGCGATGGTGCGTTTTTTTATAGATGCGCTGTCGTTAGCGAATCCAGTAAAAATGGTAATAAGGAAAAAGAAAGTGAGTAGGTTTCTTTTCATGGTTTTCAAAGGTAAGGAAAAAGTTGATGATTGGAACGCGGATGACGCGGATAAAACGGATTTTCGCGGATTTTTTTGCTCAGAATATTCTCCACAAGTTTAATTTGTATAAACGATTATATTTTGAGAAGATAGGGCAGAAGAGGAGAAAAATCAAATCCAATTGCCAAAGGCAATAAATCATAAAACACACAGCAAATAAAAATCATATTTTATCATAACCATCATAAAAAATCTGCGTTCCTATTGATGTATAAACGAGTAAAGAATCCATTTTTAATCTGCTATATCCGCGTCATCTGCGTTCCATTTTAAATCTGCATCCCACTCTCAATCGGCTTCTTCTTCGTTTTCGGAAAAATATTAAACTGCATTCCATAAGAAGGAACAATGCTGATTCCTTTCAGTAAAACATCCGAACCACCTAGCATTGGGTATCTTCCATAATTTTGGTAGTAAGCAGAAAGAGAAAAATTAAAGAACACATATTTTTTTCCAACTTTCACATTGATAAATGTACCATATGCATCAAAACTTGCTTTTCCTGAAACAGGCGCTAATAATTCACGCGGAACGTTATCAATTAATTGTTCGGAATAAATATTTTTTGGAGTGATTTTATAATTGATGAAACTGTGTGAATAAACTAATCCGAAAGAAAAACAACCAACACGTTCTTCCGGTCCGAAGGATTTGCTGAATACCAATGGAATGGTAATATCTTTTCTTGTCATTTCTAATCCGAAAAGTTTTTGCACTTTATCGAATTTGTAGAAATTTACGAAGCGGTAATTCTGCCAGGAGTATTGCGCTCCGATACTTCCATAAAATCCACCTTTATCCGATTCGTTACAATTTTTGTTGGAGCCCATAAATTGATAAGCAACATCAAAAGCATTTGCTCCGCCTGTATTTCTATAACCCATATCAAAACGTTTTCCTAAACCATATCTGAAAAATGTTTCGGTATTGTAACCGATTGGGTCCAGACAATAAGCCATAAATGCTCCATTTAAATTGGCAATTTGTTTGGTGTAAATAACGGTATCGTTTTCGGAAGCAGTTTCAGCTAAATCTATGGAGCCTTTGATGGAACGTTCTATTGGTGCTGATGAAATATTTACGGTGGTGTTTCTGCCAATCCGTACTTGTCCTTTTGGAAGTACTTTTCCCGATGTAAGCATCGAACGTGGCGAACTGCAAGAACTGATTGCAAATGCTATTAGAATAAAGATTGGAGTATACCCTATACGTTTTATCTGCATAATATAAAGTTAAGGATTATATTTGAAACAAATTTAATACCATGTTTAAACGTCATTTTTTAACAATTATTTGGTTTTTATTCATCTCTCAAGCCTTTGCACAACCTATTCAGGAGCTGAATGCAGGTGGAAAAATATCCTTGCGCGGATTATCGGTTGTAAGTGATAAAATAGTTTGGGTGAGTGGAAGTAAAGGTACAGTTGGGAAATCCATTGACGGAGGAAAAACATGGAAATGGATGAAAGTAAAAGGCTATAAAAAATGTGATTTCAGAGATATTGAAGCGTTTGATGAAAACACAGCTATTATTATGGCTGTTGCTGAACCTGCCTATATTTTGAAAACAACTGACGGTGGCAAAAAATGGAAAAAAGTATACGAGAATAAAACAAAAGGAATGTTTTTAGATGCGATGGATTTTAGTGATGAGAAGAATGGTTATGTTATTGGCGATCCTGTTAATGGTAAATTCTTTTTAGCTAGAACAAATGATGGAGGAGAAACTTGGGGAGAAGCATATCGTTCTGTTTATCCAACACCGGATAGTGCCGAAGCATGTTTTGCAAGTAGTGGTACTAATATTAGAATCATAACTCCAAATCAAGTTGGATTTGTTACAGGAGGATTGGTTTCCAATTTAGTTATTGGCAGATTAAAAATAAAGTTGCCACTCATTCAAGGCACAACTTCAACCGGAGCAAATTCCATAGCTGTAAAAGATTCTCTTACCTATATAGTAGTAGGGGGAGATTTTACAAATAATGCTGCAGTTCCGAACTGTGCCATAACAACTGATGGAGGTGAAACCTGGACAATCCCTGAAAAAGCCCCAACAGGTTATAAAAGTTGTGTAGAATATTTATATGGAAATGTATGGGTGTGCTGCGGATTAACCGGAATTGATGTTTCTCAAGATAATGGTAAAACATGGAACCAAATAAGTAAAGTGTCCTATCATGCCTGCCGCAAAGCTAAGAAAGGAAATGCTGTGTATTTTTCCGGGAATGAGAGTAGGATTGGGAAGTTTGCGGGAAGGGAAAGGTGATAAAGTGATAAGGTGATGGGGTGATAAGGGAAGGAGTGTTTCTTACTACCGTCATTGCGAGTCACGACCCGAGCATCGGGGCGGGATGTGGCAATCTCTCACGATGATGAGTCTAGTTACAATTGAGGAGAGATTGCTTCACTTCGTTCGCAATGACGCTCCGTTACGAGAGCCTTACCCAATCACCTTATCACCCCATCACCCCATCACCCCATCACCCCATCACCTTATCACCCCATCACTCAATTACCTTTTTTCAAGAAAAACCCTTATCTTTGCCCTCCAAATAAAGAAAACTCCCATAATTATTAAAGATTATATGCTTATGAAAAAATTAGTACTATTAAGTTCACTTTTTTTATTCGGTTTTACCGTTATTGCTCAACAAAACCTTACTCCTGAAATGCTTATTCAAATGAGCAAAGTGGCAGTTTCCGGACTTACTAAAGATGGAAAATCGGTTGTTTATACTGTTCGTACTTACGATATAGCTTCAGATAAAAAAACTAGCCAGGTATTTGTTCAGCCGATTATTGGTGGTAAAGCAGTTGAAACTCCTAATGCAAACGACTTAGTTTATAATAACCGTGTTTCTCCTGATGGGAAAATGAGCATTTCTGCAGCTGATGTTCCTGTTGTTAAAATTTTTGGTAAAGATGTTTACACAGATCTTCCAAAATCGGATGTAAATATTTATGATGATTTAAATTACCGTCACTGGGATACGTGGGAAGATGGTTCATTCAGTCATATATTTATTAATACACTTAAAGGAAATGATGAAGTAGCAACACTTGACATTATGCCAAACGAACCACATGATTGTCCACAAAAGCCAAGCGGTGGTGACGAAGATTTTATTTGGAGTCCGGATGGAAAGCAAGTTATTTATGTTACTAAGAAGAAATATGGTAAAGCATATGCAATAAGCACTAACACCGATATTTTTTCTTACGACTTAGAATCTAAAGCAACAAAAAATATGTCGGAAGGCATGATGGGTTATGATGTGAATCCTGCTTTTTCTGCTTCAGGTAAATTGGCTTGGTTGAGTATGGCTAGAGATGGTTACGAGTCTGATAAAAATGATATCATCATCAACGAACCAACCGAAAAATTAAATATTACTAAAGATTGGGATGGAACTGTAAATGAATTCAGATGGAGTAATGATGGGAAGATAATTTATTTTCTTGCTCCAATTGATGGAACAGTTCAGTTGTTTTCTGTGACTGATCCTGTATTGACTAAAAAGCCTGCAGTAATAAAACAAATCACAAAAGGAAATTTTGATATTCAATCAATGGTTGGACAATCAGGAAACAAAATGGTTGTTACTCGTACAGATTGGAATCATGCTGCTGAAGTTTATACTGTTGATTTATTATCAGGTATGTTAATGCAAGTTTCTCATGTGAATGATGAGAAATACAAAAAAATAAATATGAGTAAAGTAGAGAAACGTTATGTTACTACTACTGACGGACAAAAAATGTTGGAGTGGATTATTTATCCTCCTGACTTTGATCCAAAGAAAAAATATCCAACTATTTTATATTGTCAAGGTGGACCGCAATCTGGTTTAACGCAATTTTATTCTTTCCGTTGGAACTTTCAATTGATGGCTGCAAATGGTTACATCATTGTTGCACCTAACAGAAGAGGAATGCCAGGACACGGAGTAAAATGGAACGAACAAATTTCTACCGATTATGGTGGACAAAATATGCAAGATTATTTAACAGCTATTGATGAGTTTACAAAAGAACCGTATTGCGACAAAACCCGTTTGGGATGTATTGGTGCTAGTTACGGAGGATATTCTGCATACTATTTAGCAGGAATTCATAACAAACGTTTTAAAACATTTATTTCACACGATGGTATTTTCGATTGGAGAGCCATGTACGGAACAACAGAAGAGATGTGGTTTGTGAATTGGGATTTGGGTGGAAACTATTGGGATAAGAACAATGCAAAAGCACAAAAGACATACAACGAATTTAATCCGGTTAACTTAGTTGATAAATGGGATGCACCAATTTTAATTATTCAAGGTGGACAAGATTATCGTGTGCCAATTGAACAAGGATTGGGAGCTTTTCAAGCTGCACAGTTAAGAGGTATAAAAAGTAAAATGCTTTATTTCCCAAATGAAAATCACTGGGTGTTGAAAGATCAAAATGGTTTGGTGTGGCAGAGGGAGTTTTATAAGTGGTTGAAGGAAACGTTATAACAAAAAAATCCCTCGAGTACTCGAGGGATTTTTTTATTGAGTTAATTGGGGAATAGTTAATTAGGGAAATAGGGGAGTAGTTAAATAAGTAATTGTTTTTAAGGGCGTCATTGCGAGTCACGCTTTTTAGCGTGATGTGGCAATCTCTCATGATGAGAAGACTAGCCATCATTGAAGAGAGATTGTTTACGCTTCGTAAGTTTATTCTTCGTTTTCCTAAATAACATTTTTCTAACATTAAGTGATTTTAGCTCCGTCAGCTTCCTCTTTTCTTTTCTGCTTGATCAGAAAAGAAACAAAAGAATCAAGAAAAGGTCATCGGCTCACGCTAAAGCCGTCCAGCCCCCGCTACCTTTTCTGGCCTGCGCGCATTCCTATTGTGAAATCTTCCTTCGATACTTTAAGCAATCTTAATCGCAGCTCCGAAATTATATTCGTCTTTAAAAACATTATTAGATGGATAGCCATTTGGGGTGGCAATTTTGAGATTGTGCAGGAATAGCGGTAATGATTGCCAGAAAAATTTTCATTTCGGAGAAATAAATCGCATGCAATCAATTATCCGTGGTTGCTTTTTCCTGGTAAGGAAAAAACAAATTCCCTTTGCAATCTCAAAAAGGTTTTTGTTACTTTTTGCCTTCAAAAAGTAAAAGGAAACATACGGAGCCAAAAGGTAATAGTGGGTGTCAAACCATCTTTAGTAAGAAAACCCAAAGTTTCGGAGCCTAAGCAAAATCATTTTAATCTATCATAAATAATATTACTTTTGCCCAACAAAACCACCATTATGAACCAACAACTACAATCCCGTAATTCCGGATTATGCGAATTATGTAATTCCGAAAACGCAACACATGAATATACCGTTAGTCCTAAAAGTGACGACTCCATAGAAAATCAAGTTGCACTTTGCAATACTTGTTTAGAATCTTTAGACAAAAAAGAAGCAGGTTTTCACTGGCGTTGTTTGGAAGGTAGTATTTGGAATCCTACTCCAAGTGTTCAGGCTTTAAGTTATCGTATTCTTCAAAATTTTAAAAACGAAGATTGGGCAAGTAATTTAATGGCTTCCGTTGATTTGGATGAAAACATTATTCAATGGGCTATGACAGCTTTTGAAGTTGCTGATGTACATACCGATGCTTTTGGAAATAAATTGGAAAATGGTGATACTGTTGTATTAACTCAATTGCTAAATGTAAAAGGCACAAGTTTTTCTGCTTCTAAAGGAACTGTAGTAAAGAAAATTAAATTAGTTCACGACAATACAGAGCATATTGAAGGGAAAATTAACGATCAAACGATTGTTATACTTACTAAATTTGTTAAGAAATCTCTTTAACTAAATTAGTCCTTGTTAGAACGTCATTGCGAGGCACGACCAGAGAAGCGGGGCGGGATGTGGCAATCTCTTATAATGAAAGACTAGCTTACATTGAAGTGATTTTGAGTAAGATTCGAAACTTTTGGTTATTCTTTCTAAGGGTGATTTTTCTCATACTATAACATTTTAGCTCCGTATTTTTCCTTTTACTTTTTGAAGGCAAAAAGTAACAAAAACCTTTTTGAGATTGCAAAGGGAATTTGTTTTTCCTTGCAGGAAAAACAACCACGGATAATTGATTGTATGCGATTTGTTTCTTCGAAAGGAAAGTTTTTCTGGCAATCATTACCGCTATTCCTGCACAATCTCAAAATTGACACCCCAAATGGTTATCCTACTAATATTGTTATCAAAGACGAATTAACCTTTCGAAGCCGCGGGTAAGCCATGGCAAATCGCGGTGCCGTGTAGCGGTGAACGACATTTTTAGAGAAAACCTTGGCAAAATCTTTAGTGTTTTGACTTAGATTTTCCTAAAAATGTTGAGAGGAGGGGAGCAATCGATTTGGCTTGATTCTTTTGTTTCTTTTCTGATCAAGCAGAAAAGAAAAGAGCAAACTTGAAACACTAGAATGTAATAGTGGGTAAAATGGCATCCTTAGTACAACCAGCCAGAGCTTAAACTAAATCGCTTCAATTTCAACATAATGATGAGATTGAAGCGATTGATAAATATTACTGAATCATTATTTTTTTAACTAATGTTCCTTCTGTAGAAACTAATTTTAGAAAATAAATTCCTTTTGGCAAATTTGATAAATCAATTGTAGTTTTCATTTCTTCAATTTCTCTTACTTTCATTACTTTTCCTAAACAATCGTATACTTCCATTTTACACTTTGGTGTATTTTTATTTTGCATTGCTATTTCAAATACACCTGATGAAGGGTTTGGACTTACTAAGTACGAGCTACTTGAAAATTGATCATCAACACTTGTTGTTGTTTGACATTCCAATGCAATAAGTTGTCCGGCCGTTGCCCAGCTTAATCCCGAACAACCAGATAGTGCAGCAGTTCTGTTTCCTGTAGCTCCAGCAGATAAAATAGCCTCATCAGAAATTTCAAGATTTTCGTTTCCCCATGGATGATTTCCTGTTGTACTTGCATCCAATCTTTCTGTTAACGATACTTGCGGAACAATGTTGGTTGCGCTAGAGTTCACACTACATGCAAAAACAGAAACCAAACGTGTACATGCTGCAGTAGTGTTAACACTGTTTGCTACAATATTTGCACATGCTTCCTGTGCTCCAAAACTACTACTTGCATTTATTGGTGTAGTAGGATTCACATCTGTATATGCAACAATACCTCCAACCAAATATTGAGCGGATGATCCCGTAAAAACATAAGCTCCGGGTTCAGATGGTCCGGCTACTTTATAATATGTTGCTAATAAAATTTGAGTGTTAGTTGAACCACAACCTGGACCGGTATTACTGGTTGAATTTATTAACGTCCAACCCGCAGGAGCAGTAATAGAACTTGCACCGCACCAACCCGAATGGATTGCCGCAATCATCACATCGTTGGCAACAACACCTGTTGGTTTAACCAGTGTAACAACAGATGAACCTCCTATTCCTTGTGTTGAAGAAATATAAGAACAGCTACTTGCACATTGTGCTGATGCCTGCATAACGGAGAATAAAAATAAGAGCGCGAGAATGTAGTTTTTTTTCATGTTTGGAGTTTTGAGTTTAGTGGTATTAAAGATAGTATTATTTGGGGTAAAAACAAATAGATTATGCAGGATATCTTAATGCTTCACAATTTTATATTTTTTAATTGATATCTTATCTAAATTGAAATATTAGTGTCAGTTAAAATTTACATTTTTCTGTTTTCGTACTTCTCAATAAAGTTTTTTAATAATCCATCTATATTATCCTTTCCAACAGGATTTGCAGATTGAATATTATATAACGGCAATTTCTTATTGTTATCCATGCAGTAATTTACTAGCCATTTCGCACAGTCGTGTCCTGTTTTCTCTTCTATTTCCATTCCTAAATCATGATCGAAACAAATCGCATCAGGCAATCCATTTGCTTTAATCCAAAACACAAACTCATTGTATGACTTAACCCAAATGACTTCGTCATGGCTTATTGGACTATATGTTAGCCAATCGCCTTCCATGGGATCTCGTATGTCATCTAACCATAATAATTTTTTCATTTTGTTTTGTCTTGGACTTACGTATTAAAAATATGTTTTAACTGCAAATTCAAATTGTTCAATAAATATTTTCTTGAATGCACTTATATTATTTTTCTCATAAAAAATAAGCATTGCTTTTTTATAATCGATGGAGTCAACAGTTCTAAAAGAAATTGGGCAATAGTTATTATTCATAAGTATTGCGTTACTAATGATACGTGCTGTCCTTTTATTGCCATCTGCAAATGCTTGTATGTACGAGATTAATACCAAAACAAACAATGCTTTTGCAAAAACATTTTCTTGCTTGTTTACTAACTCACACAATTCTTCTAAAGCTTCTTTTATTTGAAATTCATTATCCAATGGTTTGTAATTAGTGCCGGAAATACCAACTTTACGTTTCCTAATATTTCTATCTATGTCTAAATTCTCTACTAGTAGGCTATGAATATCTTCTATCCCTGAAAGCGATAAACGTTTTACATAAGTTGGATGGTCAATAATAAAATCCAATGCTGCTTTATGGTTTAAAAGCATTGTTGCTTCATCTTTTGTTTTACCTGTTGCAGCTTCTTTATCTTTTAGTAAGCGTTCTGTTTCAAGCAACGAGTATGTGTTGCCTTCTATTTGTGACGACTTCCAACTTAAATCAATTGCCAAACGTTCCAGTTCCTTTTTATATTCTGATTCTGTAAGTTTAGAAATGTTCTCCTGATATTGATTTTGCAGTTTCGTTAAATGGTTCAACTCCTCTTCTGTAAATAAGGAAGCTTTACTCAATACATCTTTTATAAGAGAATGGTTAAATTGATCTTGAATTTTTCTTTCATCAATTTCTTTTTGAAAATATTCTCCCACATTTATATTGCGAATAAGTTCGTATGTCGGGCTTACTTCATATTTTGTACTTTTTCCTTTTCCGGAAATTGAAATTATATTTTCTGCAACAAGGTTTTGAAGTACTCTTTTTATTGTCGCATATCCAAATGCATTGTCTAGTCCATCATCAATTTGTTTTGATGAACTCAAAGGATTTTGAGTGATAAAATCCAGTATAATATTGCCTAATTCTTTATTTGCTTTAGCCATAGTTTTAAATTTGTAGCTCACAAATATACGATTTGTAGCTCAAAAAGGATGCATTTTGAGCTTTATTTTGGTATATTTTGAGCTTAAAACTCAATTTTAGGCAAATTTCGAGCTTTATTTCCTATATTATTGAGCTACAAATGTATGGAATTATTATTTCACAACAGTGCCATAATGCACCAATTGTGGTTTCTCTGATAACTCAGCATAAGCTTTGTCAATTCTTTTCCATAAACCCGCAACAAGATGATCTTCTTCTTTCTTTATCAAAAAACCAATTATGTCGTTTGATTTGAAATGATTTGCTTCATAGGAAGTCGCATCTTTTAGAAGATTTACATTTTTAGCATAAAGAGATGCTAACTGTTTAGCCAACATCAAATCACTTCCTGTAAATCTTGGATCTGAAATAATATCGAAATATATTACTCCATCTTTATAATCCGTAAAAGTAGGAATGTATCCTAGTCTCATTGCTCAATCTTTCCAATGTTTCCTTTAAAAAATTTGTTAATTGCTTTGGAATCTAAATTGGTTGGTTGTTCGCCTCCTGTTTTTTGAAAGATGTGAATTTCAAAATTTTGTTTTTCTTGTTCCATTTTGTAAAGATTTAAGAGTTAATATTAAATTCATTACACCGAGAAAAATTAAAAGGGAAATGCTCTTTATTTTGACTGAAGGCCCTCATCATTTTACCACCGTGGTCTCTCGACTCGGTTGGTTTCACTTTATGTGAATCTTGATGTATTTAATGGGTTAACGTTTTGTTTTCTTATTTATTGTTTTCATCTTTTAGAAGTACTTTAATTAAATCTCGAAACTCTTCATCCGCTTCTTCAAAACTATGATTCGAAAACCAACAATTATAATCGTTTGTCCTAAATACTACATTGCATCTTTCACATTTTTGTAATGTGCTCGCTGAAGTCTCACCAATATCTACTAAATAGTCGTGACACTTGCAAAAAGGCAAACGAATACCTATTACCTTTAAGAATTGTCCTTTTTCAAAAAATCCTCCAGGATGACTACGCAATGCTTTTATCCAATGATCAAGTTTAAACATAATATACAAGTTTTTTTGATTTTATATTTATTTAAAAAATTTGATTTTTACTGCAGCAATGATTAAAACCAGATTCGGTTAGTTTTATAATCATCTTTCATCTTTTCTTTCTCAATCTGATCTTTTGTTTTTGGTCGCCAATGCATTTGGGGTATTTCATCCTCATCACTGTCATCCAAATCAAAATTTCGATTAATTTTTACTAATTTAGGTATTCCTCCTGGGCCTGTTTCGGCATGATATTTCGGTCTCATTTTTTTAATTTTAGTGTTAATAATTCCCGGCCCATTCATTTCTCTGTTTTGATTTCTTTTTGTTTTCTACATGAGTAATAAAAGGTTTGTCCTCTGTGGTTAGATAGTAGTAAGGGTTGTAGTAATCCGATTCGTGTCTTTTGCCATCGTAAGTGCTTTTGCTTGCCCATGTGACATCTATAAATAACCATTGACCATTCAGTTTTACTTTGTTCCAAGCGTGGTTGGTGGTCATCGACTTACTTTTTTTATAACGTTCTATTTTTTTTAAATAATTACTTGCTAGGCCCCACACAACATCGCACTCAATTTCTGAAGCTTTGCATAGTTCATAAAACAAGGAGGCGTATCCTTCACAAATTCCTCTTCGTTTTTGCAATACTTTTGTTGCGTAGTTGAAATAATGTTCTTGCAGTTTTCTAGCAACATCTGCTTTGGTATCACCTTTCTTAAAGGATACTTTTCCTCCCTTTTCTTTTACATTCTTTTTTAATTCAACTTCATCGTAGGCTATGTTTGCAACCATCCACATAAAAATGACTCTAATTTTATCTTCGTCCTTTTCAAATGGGATAGTTAAGTCCTTTGCGAGATCCGAAATGTTTTTATATTTTTTATTTAGAGACTCTGCAATACTATCTACATAATCAAAGTTTGCATCCTCAAGTGTATCTGTCCAACGCCAAGCTTTTTCCTCTTCTGCAATACTTTTACCTATACCGATTGTATCCGTTGCCGAATAAAATAAACTGTCGATGTTTTGTGCCTTACCTTGTTATTGTAAAGGGTAATCAAATAAGTTTGGAGGCTTCATTTTTGAAAGAATTAGGAAATAATCTATTTAAAAAATATTTATTAGATAGTGTTGATTATTCTATTAATACTTATAATAAACTATTTGTAAAAACTAAGTTTTACGATGGTTTTGTATTGTATCGAAAGTATTCGAGAAAAGACGTTTTTAGAATTTTGAATTGGGAGTCAAATCCTGTAGCTCAAAATGTTGGTGGTTATATTGTTAGTTCAGATAGGTCAAATTCTCCATTATTTGTTACTCTTAAAAAGAAGGAACATATTTCTAGTTCAATAAAATATGATGATAGGTTTATTAATAATGCTGAGTTTGAAATGATATCAAAAGGCAGTCGTTATTTTTCTAGCCCTGAAATTAAGTTATGGATGAGTGATAAGAATGCAGTTCGCATACCCCTTTTTATTCAAAAGAGCAATGATGAAGGCATTGAATTTTATTATATGGGAGATGTTACTCCAATTGTTTCAGGATTTGTGGAAACAACTATGCAAAATGATTCTAAGAAAAAAACATCTGTTGTTAAAGTTCTTTTTTCAATGAATCAACCTGTTGAGGATTCTATATATAATTATTTTGTTGACTAATGTTTATGAAAAATCTCCTTCTCATTTTCCTCTTCCTTACCACAATCACAATTGCTCAAACAGATACTACCTATTTTGACAAGGTTTGGAAGAAATGTGAAAAATTGGACGCGAAGTTTTATAGAACAATAGTAAAGCAGGGTGAGCTTTATTTGGTTCATGATATGTATATGAAAACAAATACACCACAAATGATAGCCTACAGTAAAATGTTGGAGCCAGAATTGGTGTATGAAGGAAAGCAAGTAAAGTTTTCTGAAACAGGAAAGAAAGTGTCGGAAGGAAATTACATTAATGATAAAAAGTCAGGAATTTGGACGTTTTGGGAAGACTATGAAAATGATTCGTTGGTTATAGATTGTAATGTAGACGGCACCTATAAAAATGTTCATTTACCAGCAGGAGAAAAAAATTTCAATTCAGAAATGAATGTCTCCTATAAAATGGAAACGATGCCATTTTTCCCTGGTGGAGAAAATGCTTTGTATCAATTTATTGGAAAAAATGTAAAGTATCCGCAACGTCCAAAAGAATTGGGTATCTCGGGTACGGTGTTTATTACATTTGTAATTGAAAAAGATGGAGCCATCACAGATGTAAAAGTTTTAAGAGGTGTGAAGAATGCAGAAGAGTGTGATGAAGAAGCAGTGAGAGTGATTAAGTCGATGCCGAAGTGGAGTCCATGTGTTCAGTATGGGAGGAATGTAAGGGTGCAGTTTAATCTTCCAGTTAAATTTTATTTACGTTAATATAAATTCATACTTTATAATTGCTTCTGTAACAATCCAGTCTCCTCAATTTTCTTACTTTCCCATTTCCTGATAGCTATCGGGATAACTGTTTTCCAAATTACTAAAAAACGTAGCTAGTCTTTTTGTTTTAATGATTTATGTTTGTGATTAGAAATGGATGCTTTTTGTAATAAGACATCTTTTTAGTAATTTTATAGAAATTTAATTATGATGCCAAACGCAGACGCAATAAGAAATGGAATAATAGACAAACTATTGACTATTTCCAATAAAGATTATTTGAGTGCTCTTTATAAGCTAGTAGAAAGCAGTTCTATAGATAAAGGCAAAGTGAAATTAACAGAAGAGCAAACTTTAATGCTTAAGTTGAGTGATAAAGATATTAAGAATGGCAAAATTATATCTCAAAGCCAGTTGGATAAAGAAGATTTAAAATGGCTAAAAGGACTGTAGTTTGGACTGAGACAGCTGTAAGGCAAAGAAGAGAAATTTTAAAATACTGGACTAAAAGAAATGGATCAACTGTTTATGCTGAGAAATTAATTAAGCTAACAGCCAGACAAATAAAATCAATCCTTAATAATCCAGAAATATTTAAGTTGTCGGAATATCCTGAAACGAGAGAGTCGGCTTTAGGACATTTTAGTATTTATTACAAAATAACGCATAATCATATAATAATTACTGCATTTTGGGATAATAGACAAGATCCAAAAAGTCTATTAGAGCTAATTATAAAAAAATAAACAAATCGCCTTTTAATATATTCTCTACATCACAGGAATCAGCCGAAGAAAATCAATCTTAAGATGGTAAATTTATAATAAACAAAAAAGTCCCGAATTTCTTCGGGACTCTTGCATTTTGAGCGGTCTGGACGGGAACGCTCTATAAGCCTAGGTTGATAATAAAATCAGCTATTTCAAAGATTTACCTTCAATAATTGGTAAACAAATTGAATATATAAAGTATAATTGTGTTCAAATATAATCAATTTTCTATCACAGAGTAATTATTTTAAAAGCCGTTGTAATTTTAAATTCTCAATAATGTTTTAAAAACAATTTGTTGAAAAAGTCTATTTTCTTCAAACAATCAAACACTATTTATTCATCTTTTAAATTAATCAATCCAAATCCATTGTTAACCAAATTGGATTCAAAGGATAATCTCATAAAATCAAATGCTAACCAAACGAAAACCAAGCGTTGACCAAATGAAAACCAAGTGATGATCAAAGAAAAACATGTGTTTATGCTAAGGATACATAAGGGAACAGTTGTTTAAATTGAAAAAGACATCAGTAACAGGATGAAAACCCAATCGAAACCAATGCCTTTTCGCTATAAATATACACAAAGATAATGTAACGCTGAAATTTTATTATATGATAATATGCTCTTCTTAAAAAGAATATTAGCCAATCTAAATTTCTTTTAATAGATTTGGTCTGCTTTTAAAGTTAATGAAGTTATGAGACTCTTTTTACTCCTGTTTATTATTTTTTCAAATGTTAGTTTTGCTCAAACAAAGCAAAACCCAATTTCTTCAATCTATATTATTTATCCCGACTATACTGTTAAAGCAGATGTACTCTCGGAACAGAAAAAAATTGTATTAAATGAGAATCTAACATATTACTGGTATTCGTCCAATAAAATCATTGAAACAAAAGGCGGCTTCGATGGGAAAGTTTTAAATGGCAACTATACTGCGTATTATCTATCTAAAAATTTAAAAGAAAAGGGCACTTTTAAAAACGGATTGAAAACCTCTAAATGGACTAGTTGGTTCACGTCTGGGAAGATTTCTGAAATCACAAATTGGAAAAAAGGAGTAAAAGATGGTGTGTATAAAAAATACAACGAATTTGGTGATTTGATAGAAGAATCTAACTATAAAAATGGTGAACTAAACGGTACAAAAATAGTTTATGAGAAAGGCAAAGTTGTAAGTAATAAGAACTATCAAAAAGGAATAGAGGTTATTTTGAAAATTGATGATTCTAATGTGCAAACAAAGAAAACATTTAAAGACAAGTGCAAGTCTTTGTTTAAAAAGAAAGAGAAATCAAAAGAAAATAAGACAGCAGATAAATGATCAAGGCAGGATCTTTATTTTATGCAATAGTAATTTCCTTAATTATTGCAATTGTCAGCAGCTCTCTTATACTATTCTCTTACCTAACTCATATTCAATTCGAAACATTTGAGATTAACCAAAAATTGCAACTCAATGCAGATTCTGGGTTAAATTTATTGCTTTCAAAACAATCACTAGTTAGCCTTAATGAAACAAAAACAATTGATTTATATGAACAAGAAGTTGATAGTGTTGAGCTTACAAGAAAGTGTTGGGGTGCATATGAAATTGCAATTTCAAAAGCCATATTTAAGAATACATCTTTTTTAAGGATAGCACTTTTAGGATTCAATGTGGATGATTCTAATATATATAGTTTATACTTATCCGATAAAAAGAAGCCTCTTGCCCTTTGTGGTAAAACAAAAATAAAAGGAGCAGTCTTTTTACCTAAAGCAGGTGTTAAAAGTGCATATATAGAAGGACAAAATTTTGTCGGCAATAATTTAATAGAAGGTTCGATAAAGCAAAGCGATACTACCCTACCTGAGTTTAATAAAGATATTATTGAACATATTCAAACTGTATTTTCTAAAAGACAGATTTCCGAGAATGATAGCATTATTTTTCTCGAAAACGAATTATCAGGAGATAGTTTGGAAAACAGCTTCTTAAATAAGTCACTAATATTTAAAAGCAAAAATTCTATACGAGTTTTCGAAGGGTGTTATTCAGGAAACATCGTAATTATTTCTGATAAGCAAGTTACTATTTCATCTACGGCAATCTTGCATGATGTGTTAATTTTTTCACCTAAAGTAATTGTTGAAAAAGAATTCAAAGGAAATGTGCAAATTTTTGCTTCAGATTCTGTAATAATTGGAAAAAATGTCGCACTAATTTACCCAAGTGTTATTGGTCTTGTAAGAGCTAGCCAATCACCCAATGTTGCAGCAATTGTTTTAAGTGATAATGATACAGTTATAGGAAATATATTTATTTACAAAAAAGCAGAAGATCTAAAACAAGCTGGATTAATATTAGCTGAAAAGAGCCTTGTTTATGGTCAAATATACTCTAATGGTTATGTTGACGTAAAAGGAACAATTTATGGAAGTATAATGAATGATAAGATACTATTAAAAACAGCTACTTCTGTTTATGAAAATCATTTACTAAATGTAGAGGTTGATCGTTCTAAGTTGTCGAAATATTTTGTTGGAGTTAACTTAGCAGATGGGTCGACTATTAAAAAAGTTGTTAAATGGAAAAACTAGGCTTGAAACTAAAAGCAGGTACATTAATAGAATCATTAGTTGCTATGGTTATTATAATTGTTTGTTTAGGAGTAGGAACCATGATTTATTCCAATGTTTTGAATTCTGACAAGCAACGGTTTAAGTTTAAAGCAATTTTGATGTTGAATAAAGAAGCCGAGCAAATAAAAATGGAGAAAAATTTTATAGACGTAGAAAAAATGATAGGTGACTATATGATAAGAAAGATAATAATGAAGATATCTCAAAGTGAAAATTTATATAGGCTTTCACTTATTGTATTTGATAAAAGTGGAAAACCTATTGGTGTTCGAAACGAATTGATATTTACAGAATAATGCAAAAATTTAAAGCATTTACATTAATTGAGTTGCTGATTGGAATGATTATCAGTAGTATTGTTATTACTTTTTGTTATATGAGTTACACAATGATAAGTAAACAGTATATGAATTATAAATTAATTAAAGAAGAACTTGTTGATGCATTACAATTTAATTCTATTTTAAATAATGATATTGAGAAAGCGAATAGTATACATTTTAACGAGAATAAATTGATAATTGTCACAGAATTCAATGAAATTTTGGAATATAATTTTGTGGAAAGATATATTTTAAGAAATTCAGATGCTGTAGTTGACACTTTTAATTTAATGCCTGTAAATGTTGCTCCAAATTTTGTTTTGAACGATGGAGATGCAGAAAATAAGTTGTTGGTTTCATTTTCATTTGATGCAGAAGTATTAGGTGAATTAGAACATTTTGAATTTCATAAAACGTACGATGCAGTTACAATGGTAAATGCTGATTTCAGAAATCTTCATAATAATTAAGCATGTCGAAAGTTGATTTAAATAAATTAAAAAATTCTTCAAAGCCAATCGATTCAAAATCGAATGATAAAGGAGCTTTTGATTTTTTGAATAAGGATATTAAATTCTTTGGTTCAAGTTTTAGTGATAGAAAGAAAGAACGTTTTTATTCTGAATTGTCTATTTTATTTACATCGGGAATAGACATTAGATCTGCAATTGAGTTAATAGAAGAAGAGCAAGCAAAAGAGAAGGATAAAATCTTATTTTCTAATATAAAAGAATCTATTGTGTCTGGTGCTAGTTTATCAAATGCAGTAGAAAAAACAGGAATGTTTTCAGCCTATGAGTATTATAGCATCCAAATTGGTGAAGAGAGTGGTAGACTGATAGAGGTGCTTCAAGAGCTTAGTGAGTTTTTTGCAAAAAAGATTCAACAAAAACGACAACTTACAAGCGCACTTTCTTACCCTGCTATTGTTTTTCTTACATCATTTGGTGCCATTTTTTTTATGATGAAATTTGTTGTGCCAATGTTTGCAGATGTTTTTAAGCGTTTTAAAGGAGAGTTACCATATTTTACAAAATTGATTATTCGTTTATCTGACGCATTTTCAAATTATTCATTTTACTTTTTTATTATTTTAACTTTATTAATAGTTTTTTTATATAGTCAGAGACAAACTATTTGGTTTAGAAAATCCAGCGCTAATCTTCTTTTACGAACTCCAATTATTAATTCAATGATTAGGAAAATATACTTAGCGAGGTTTTGTCAATCAATGAACCTGCTTATAAGCGCTAAAACACCACTTGTTAGTGCGATAGAGTTGGTTAAAAAAATGATTAGCTTTTATCCAATTGAAATTTCGCTGGAAATAATTCAGCAAGATATTATGAAAGGGCAGCCATTACACACTAGTTTAGCGAAATTTAAAATTTATAATAAACGTATGATTTCTCTTATCAAAGTTGCTGAAGAAGTAAATCAACTCGATACTATGTTTGGGAAGTTGGCTAAACAATACTCAGATGAAGTGGAACATCAAACAAGTATTTTAGGAAGTTTGATTGAGCCATTAATGATTATTTTATTAGGTTTCATAGTAGGAGCAATTTTAGTTGCCATGTATCTTCCTCTATTTCAAATGAGCAGTGCTGTTGGATAATTAAAAAACTCTCACTGTTCATAAGTTGTAATACTTATAAATACTATTCCTTTTAAATTTCTCGTTTTGTTGAATATCTGTTAATAACTTAAGTTATTAAGATATTTTAATTAATATATCTTGCGTTCCTAAACATAACTCCATCTTCTATGAACATCTTCTTTACAAAAAATCTATTAGCAACATTAATGATTTTAATTTTTGCTAGTTCTCTTGTGTCACAGGTAACTGAAAACAAACCCAATGCAAAATTAAAAAATTCAGAAGTTGCAAATGATCTTCAAAAAAAGAAAAACGTTGTTGCTGAAGTTGACTTAAATAATATTGTATCCTTGAACAAATCTGGTGATGCTTCATTATCGATACCAATTGTTAATGTAAAAAGCAGAACAATGAATTTTCCTATTCAGGTGAACTATCAAGCTGGAATAAAACCAAGTCAAAAATCTTCTGAAGTTGGATTGGGCTGGAATATTAGTTTCGGTAGCATTGTTAGAGATTACGGTGCTTTTGAACCTGATTATACTGCAACTACTGCTGAAGTGGATATGCTAAACTCTGAAGGTAGTATCATTCCTCCAGGTTTATTATCTATGACATCCTCTGCTTCACCGATGAGTCCATTCAGTAACAATAAAAATTTATTGTATAACGGTATTGATGCGGGTAATTTAACTCCAGATAATTATCATATAAGTATACCGGGGTTGGGGTCTAATACTTTTTGGAACAATGGAACAAATGGTGGTCCGCTGGATTTTGTTTTGACGGAATTTGCCCCTTGGAAAATCGGGTTTGATAAAAAAACGTATGAAATTGAACAGGAATTTTCAAGAATAAATGAACAAAATCATAACGGTTTTACAGATGGTTTTGGAGTTCATCATTTGACCGATGATTATAGAAATCTAGCTTCAGCTATTGGAATTCCTCCATATGTTCCCAACAGATATTTTAAAAAGTTAGTGATAGGAGAAAATGGTGCACCATCAGTAGGTTTTGCAAAAGCAAATCAAATTTTATCATCAAATCCCGATGATTATAAAGTTCGTTACGAAGATTTTAAATCATTTATTATTACTTCTGAAGATGGTACTCAGTATGTGTTTGGGAGAGGTTTGCGTGGACAAAAATATTTATTTACAGAAGACCCTTTTTGGAGCACTATTCCTTTGTCATATAAAGATGTTGTTGATGGCCCTCCTGGAGGTGGAGGAGGAATGGGCCCAGAAGCAAATGCTGTTTATGGGGAGTTTTGGAAAATAGATTATATAGCAGAATGGCTATTAACAGAAATTCGCAGTGCAGATTATGTAGATTCAAATTCAAATGGAATAGCTGATGATCAAGATGCGGGTGATTGGGTAAGAATAGAATATACTGAAGCGACTCAAAGAGAAGAGGTTCCGGGTCTGGGCAGTTTTTCTGTTCCTGCGCATAGAGAATGGTTGAATTTTTCTCAAACGGATAAATATTCATCTTTAATGAGAGAAAGAGCATATGTAACTAGAATAGTTACACCTGTTCAAGAAGTTGATTTTACTTCTTCCCAGAAATATGATGTAGATCACGATTACTTCGAAACGCCTCTAAATTATATTCATAATTTCGAATATGTATATGCTGATCCAGCTAATGTTGCAGGAGATCTTTTAACTATTAAATATCCTGTTGAAACAAAAAAATACGATAATGTCATTGTAAAAGAACGAATGACAGATAAAATATTAAATACCATTGTTTTTAATTATGCAGCAAAGGGTAGTACAAAAGAATTAGCTGTTTCAAATTACCTTATAAGAAATAATGCTGATGCAGAGACCGTCCCTTTTAATCCAGCCCATACAGGTAGTTTGTTTAATATTTCAAATTATCTTGTTTCGGCTTCAGGTTATGGCGTTGGCCGTGGGAAAACAACTCTTTTGGGAATCGATTTTTTTCCTGAGAATAATTTAACCACTACCGATAAAAAATCTTATAAATTTGATTATGACTTTAATCCATCTTTAGGTGAAATTCACAAGCACGAAATTCATAAAGCCGCAGCATATCCTACTCTTCGTCAATCAGCTAAAATAGAACGTTACAAAGATGAAAACCTTCCTCTATCTATCGTTCCATATTATGCTCAGGAGTTTGATTATTTAGGTAATGAAACTGTGTTTAATAATACATTAGTTTTAGAGGATGAAATGGGTAATTATTATGACCCTTCTGCTCCAAATAATGGTAGAAATGCGTGGTCGCTTTCCAAATTGACGATTCCCACCGGAGGCTCAATCGAACTTGAGTATGAAAATGATAATTTTGATGTTGTTACTGATAGAACTGCATGGATTGCAAATAGTTCTCTTGTTGATCTGGGTTTACCTAATGTTGTCAACTACAATAGAATAGCTCTGATTCGCAGCATGGTTCAAAGCAAACAAAATTATGGATACACAGATATTAACCCTAAACTTTTATACAGGACATTTAATATGTCAATGAATGCCCAGTCCGGTGGATTGCGTTTAAAGAAAAAGACAGTTAAGGATGGAATCAATTTACCCATTGTAGTAAATTACAGTTATGGAACAGGTCATTATTCGTCTGTGCCGGCAAGTTATTGGGAAAACTATCTTTCGGCATTTTCTTCATTTATGTCTAGAGAGCAGCAAAGGCATACGCATGAAGTATATAAAATGGATCTTTTAATGTATCCTGGCTTTTTTGACAACGACTTTGCTACGTATATGGCTGAGTTGTCGTTTAATTCAAGAATTGATAATACTTTAAGTGACAATCATTACTATACTTTTATTGATGAGATGAATGCTGATGGATCTAAAACGAGGTCAAATTATGGTGACCCTTTAAGTAGTGGCAGTGTTCACTATGATTTTCAAACACAAGCTTTTTTAAAAGGGTATATCCGGAAAGATTTGAATTTGATTATCACCAATGATGTTGATGCGAGACATAATATTAAACTTCTGAAAACAGAAAACTTTTCTAATACTTCAACACTTATAAGTTCTTCAGAAACTAATTATTCTTTTGATTTGAAAACTCCAGATAAAAAGATTAGTTTTAAAGCAATGACACTTCCTTCTCATGCCTATCCTGTTTATATTCACGACTATTCTGGTATACACGCTTGGGGAGATTTAGTTATAATGAGTGATATACCAACGGGATATTTTTATGCTTCTAATTTGTTATCTCTTGGTAATTTAGTAGTATGGCCTTTTTTGAATATTAATAATCCAAATCATTTTATCGATTTAGTTGATGATATGGCTGCCTATACAAGTAGTGGAACAATTTCAAGCACCAGGGATACTGATTATCAACTTTTTGCTTCAAATTTAACTCGTCAACAATCAATTTTTACAAAAGTCGATGCTGTAACAGAAAACTATAAGGGTATTGTCAGTAAAACGGAATATAGTTATTTGGCTAATGGATTATTAAAGTCAACAATAAAATATAATAGTGAGAAAAATAATCCTGGATTTACCATTCCTTCAAGTGAAAGAATGGTCACTGAAAATATTTATGCTCACGAAGCATATTTCGGAATTACTTCTCAGTTCATTAATAAAAATATGTTGAGCCAAAAAGCTGCGGTAAATACTGGTGTCATTAGCACAGCACCATTGGCAATTGCGTATTCAAGCTCTTCTATACAAACATGGACTAACGCGACTGATCCAAAGCCAGATAGGTCTTATGTATACAATGCACCTATTGCAGCCAACGGAGGACTAACGTCAGGAAGTCCTTTGCCATTTGATTATTCTTATGGGGCAATAAATGATCCCAAATGGCAGGAAGAAAATGCATTGATTAATGTAAATAAATTTGGACAAGGGAAAGTTAGTTTGGATAATAATGTTTACACAAGAAATGTATGGGGATACAATTCGGAAACAGTAAAAGCAACAATACAATTTCCTGATAAATATTTTGATGCTACTTATACAGGTTTTGAAGATCTGTATGATTTTGATAAAACAGTAGAAGTTTCTGGCGGGTTTATGCTGGTTACAGCTGGTGGAAGTTGTTCAATTGCCCCTCCGGGTATTGGTTTAAATTTCAAATATTATGTTGATAACACAACAGGTCTTTTTAATATTAATGATGATGTTATTGTTTATCCGAATCCAAATATAAATACATGCTGGCCAATAACTGGAGGATGGATTACGGCACCATTTAAAACAAAAATTGAAAACATTTCAGCTTCAACTTTTCCCGGAACTACAATTAGTACCTGCTACGGAGGAACTGGTTTACCAGACCTAACAAACAATACAACTATTCTTTGTTTTAATGATGCCATTCCCGGCATCTATTTTAACCCTGTAGGAAGTAAAATTTCTAAACTTCAAAAAACACCTTATTTACCTATTGAATCTGATTTAGATGAGTTTTGGTATAACATTAATGCTGATAATCGTTCTAAAGTAAATAATGCCGGAAGAACAGGAACAAAAGCTTTTTATCTTGCCTCAAGAATTAATTCGAGCAAGCCAAATCAGAAAACACCTGTTAGACCTGTGCATGTAGAAAAGGCTTTAGTTTCAACTCCGATGCCCTACATTGCAAGTTGCTGGATTAGAACTAATCGGATCGGACCTCATGGAGGCCCACCAATACCAGGAGCAAGCACCTTAATGCTGTCATACACTGTATGGAATGAAGCAAGAACCACTGTTTTATATAGCGGGTCAACTCCTATATCCGGACTTACAAATCAATGGAACTATTTTGAAATTGAGATCCCTGTAACACAAATTTCAAATGGGCAATGGCTGGATGTAATGGTTGAAAATTCAACAATTATCACTTCAACATCCGAAAAAATTTATGTGGATGATATGCTTATATATCCGAAAGGCGCAAAGTATGAGTATAACAGCTGCGATAAATTTTTAAACATCACTCACATGACTGATGCGAATGATAGAACCGTAACCAATACGTATGATAATTGGGCGAGAGTTTCCAGAACTTATGATGCAAATAATCAGCTTACAAAACAATTCAAGTATTTTACTACTGCTAACATATTAGCAAATCATAACTATGAGGAAGTACAAACATTCATAGATGGATCTGCTTTTAATAAAACCCGCCAATATTTTGATGGAATTGGAAAATTAAAGCAAACAGCTATCAATGAACCAAGTCATGATAGAAAACTTGTCAGCACAATTGATTATGATAATCAGGGAAGGCCGATTAAACAATATAATACACTTGGTGTAAGTGGACAAACCTTTGGTAATAAAATAGTCTCAGGATATGCAGCAAGTTTGCAAGCCATCTATGGAAGTCCTTATACGTATGTGCAAACAGAATATAAAGGGGAGCCAGGATCAACTGTATCTAAACTACATAGACAGCATACTCTTTCTGAAGCCGATGTCTATAAAGAATTTACAGACGGTGGGAACCTTCTTTCAGAATTAAACTTTTTAGGAATATCATATAACGACAATGAATTATTAAAACAAACTCAAATTGATGAAGATGGAAATGTTACCGAAACATTTAAAGACAAAGTCGGGCAAACCATTGCCAGCCGAACTGCAATAGGAGTACCTTATACTTTTGATGCGAGTGGTGCAATTGTTTGGGGTAGTGGCACCATTGATTATGCTACTACTTATTTTATATATGATTTAGCAGGACATTTAGTAAAAACAATTGATCCTGAAAATAAAGCAACTGAATATTTTTATAACAGTGCAAACCAAATGATCAAGGAGATCCATCCAGATAAAGGTACGATTGAATATCGTTACGATAGTTTTGGAAGACTTCGTTTCAGGAAAGACAATAGTGATAAAGATGCTATAACTTCAGGTTTGTTTGCTGATATTTTTACTTATAACAAATATGATGTTTGGGGAAGATTGTTAGAATCAGGGAAAGAAAAAATTGCAACTGGAGGGACAGTCATATTCGACAATGATTCGTTTATTAATGATGGAGAGTATCCACTTCCAACTTCTGCAGGAGTAGAAATTCATAAGCAATGGGTTTATGATAATAGCAAAACAGACAATACAATTAATAGAGTTTCAAAAGACAGAGCTCTAAGCGGGCATTATTTATCAGGTACTGTTTATATCGCGAATGAAACTGATGAGAATACATATACCTATACAAATAATGGACAAGTTTCTACAAAAACATTCAACTTCTCTGGACTAAGTCAACTGCAGCAATTGACGTATACGTATAATAGAGGAGGATTGCCAATTACGACTCAATACAAAAATTTAAGTGAGCCTCTTTATGATTTTATTGAAACCATTTCTTACGATGATATGGGTAGGATCAAGGAATCTCAAAGTGGTAAAAATATTTTGACATTATTGCCAGATGCCAGCTACAAATATGATGCGATGGGCAATTTGCTAGTAAAATCTGTTTGTGAAAATACAGGAAATCCTGCTGACCCATTCAGAGAATACATAGCTAATAATTACAATATTAGAGGTGAGCAAACATTGCAAATCGCTAAAAACTTCAGATATAAATTAGATTATGACAAAAGAGGTAATATTAATTCTCAAACATGGTCAAACAATTATTTTGACAATACTGCCAGCACAACTCCTTTTGTGCAACATAAATACGATTATTATTATGATGCAATGAATCGTTTGACGGGAGCAAATTATATGGAAGTTAATTCAACAAATGATCCATATTCAAATTATCCCAATTCTATTTTAATTCCTCAAGATGATTTTATTTGCGGCCCTTATATTCCGGATCTATTTGCAGTAAAATCGGCTTTGGGAACAATAAAAGAGTATTCGTCAATAACCACTATCAATCAAAGATTGTTGCAAATTGATAGCACATTAACCGACTCACTTGCCGTAGATGTTATTATTATGGACAGCCTGAGCATGACAGGTAATTTGATAAAACAAATTTCTGCTTCTATTGATAGCGTTTATTCCGTGCCTTTAGATTCATTGATAGTAAGTGATCCAAGTCCGTCAATCAGCAAATTAACACAGATTAGCACGTACACAAAACAAAATTTTGATATTTCAAGTAAATTTGAAAAAGACATCAGACGGGTTATTTCACATCCTAAATGGACCCATCAGCAAAAAATAAATAAGATCAATGCCAAAAAGGATTCTTTAAAATTGGTTGATAAAGACCCACAAATAATTATTTATGTAAAACAGAGTTATGACGACATCATAAAATTTATCGAACAAAATCTTTCCCGTAGTGATCTCACACTCGAACAAAAGTTATTGGCAATTGATAGATACTTGGGCATTCTGGAAACCGATCTAAGTATTAGTCATGATTTGGTTCTCACAATTGACAAAGTTTTCATTCCAATAATCTGCATTATAAACACACCAGCAACAGCTTTAAATCCATTGGATGATCCTTTGATTGGATTAACATATCCTGCTGTTGGACGCAAATACGACAATGAATATTATTATAGCAAAGTAGGTAATTTTAATCAATTGAATCGATACGATGATAATGCTTTATTGACTTCCCAAGGATATACTTATCCAGTTGTAAATAATCAATTATCGAATGTCTCGTTCTATGAACCTTCTGGTTCAACAGTTTCAAATTATACGTATGATACAAATGGAAATTTAACAGCAGATTCAAGATCAAATTTGACTTCCATTGTTTATAATCCCTACAATATGCCAGTTGAAGCACAAAAAGTTGGCGGTTTTGATACTCGATACAGATATGATATTGGTAATCAGCGAAGTGTTAAAACTTTGCCTAGTTTGCTTCAGGAATTTTATGTTGGAAATGTTGTAGTTGCAGAAACTGGCAAACCTAAACAATATCACATCAATTCGGGATATGTTGAATTGGATAATGCTAATAATTTGATTCGGAAATATAGTATTAATGATTGGTTAGGAACAACTCGCACAATTATTGACGAAGCTGGTGGAATAGTTAGTTCGCGAGATCATTACCCTTTTGGTAAGATAATGCCGATGCGTGAATTTGAAAGTGATTTGGAAGGGAAGCGTTTCCAATTTACAGGACAAGAGCTAGATCCAGAAACAGGATATGACTATTTTGATGCTCGCTATTATAGTAGGGAATTGGGAAGATTTTTAAGCACAGATCCAATGTTAGATGAAAGGATTGGTTTAACACCATACAATTATGTACAAAATAATCCTATAAACAGAATTGATCCAACTGGAGCTAAAGATATAATCAGAATTGATACAAAAAAGAAGAGGGTTGATGTTACTACAAATAAGGACGAGAAAGATCAAGTTATTTTAGATGGTAAATATGCGGGTGAGTTCAGCAAAACTGAATCACAAAAAATTACAACAGCGCATGGCTATAGGGTAACTGTGCACCCTGAGGACCCTAAACAGAAAGATGCAGTTGGAATGGGAGCAACTGATGCCGTAGCTTCATGGGTTGCGGGAGGGGTTGTTTTCAAACTTCTAGGTGCTGGGCTCAAAGGGCTTTGGGCGATAAATGCTTCAAGAACTGCTACAACAGGAAGTAATGTGGTTTATGTGTCAGTTGAAGCTGGTGTAACAAAATATGTTGGTATCACAAATAATTTAGCTAGGAGAGCAGCAGAACATTTGACAGCTAAGGGAATTCGAATTGAGCCTCTTATGCAAGGCCTATCAAGAACAGACGCAAGAGCTGTAGAACAGGCATTAATTGAAATTCATGGATTAGGCAAAAATGGTGGTACTTTACTCAATAAAATTAATAGTATAGCTATCACAAATCCTTCATACGGAGCCCAATTGCAAAGAGGATATGATTTATTAAAATCAATTGGCTATTAGTTATGGCAAGAATTAAAATAGGAGATATTTTTGAAATCAAGACACCACTTGGGAAGGCATATTTACACTATATTTATAAGGATAATATCATAGGAGAATTAATAAGAGTAATCCCTGGATTATATTCTGAGAGACCTATCATTTTTGATGACTTGGTTACTTTAAGGGAAAGGTATATTATTTCATTTCCTTTGGCAGTTGCTAACAAACAAAAAATAGTTGAGCAAGTTGGTTATTATTCTGCTGCAAAATATCGTAAACCTAAATTTATGCGTACAGAACATAATGTCAGAGGTAAACTTATGGGATGGCATATCGTTGATACCGAAAATTGGCATAGACAATTAGTAGAAAACTTGAGTCCTGAACAAAAAAAATTATCACCTTGGGGGATTTGGAATGATACTTTACTAATAGAAAACTTAATTAATGATTGGCGTTTGGAAAATTGGGGTTAATTATTCAATTCTAAATGGTAATTTTGAATTACTTTCGGCAAATCAGTTATAGGGTATAAATCTATTGCTTCTTCCTCTTTAAGGAGTTTTTTTTCAATCCTGCTTAAACTTATTTCTGTATGGTATTCACCTAAAATAGCATCCAATAATATAAATACAGCTCCTGTCCATTCATGTGATTCACAAAAGTTTTTAATATGTAATTCTATTGCAATTTGCCCGTTATCTTTTCCATAGCGAAAAAAAACATCATCAAATTTCACGACTAAATTATCATAATTGATTTGAGTCAACCCTACAATTGGCTGTCGAAAAGCTATAATATGCCATTTGCTATATTTAGGTGCTCTGTTTACTAAATCTGACACAATAGGAAAAATACTCTTAATGCCATCGGCAGAAATAATAAATTCTCTAGTGCCGTCTTCTAATATTGGGCTGAACTGAAAAACAATGTCATTGCTTATTTTATTCAATTCTGATTTCAATTGTGAAAAGAGAAAATTTTGGTTTTGCTCAAATCGAAAATATGTTTCATTGTTCTTGGTGAACCAATGCCAGAAAGCCTCTTGTTTTCTTTTTTTTGAAAATAATTTTACTAACATGTTTATTAGTTTTTAAGTTCACTTTGTTGGTAATGGTTCGAAATTTTTCATATTAGATTGATGTGATTAATGAATTACAATTTCCCCTACTCCAATCACTAGTTTTTCATTTGCAACTCTACAAAAATAAATACCTTTTGCAAGTTCATTCAATGAAACGAATTCAATGTTATTTTTAGTTTTCGTTTTGTAAATTAATTCGCCAATACAATTATAAATTTCTATTTCATTTTCTCCTTGTAATCCACTAATGTTAAAATTACCATTACTAGGGTTTGGAAAAATATTAATAGATAAATTATTTTCTTCTTCTTCAATGGCAACATAAGGAGCAAGCTTCACAAGCCATGCATCCACGCTAAGTGCATGCACTCCTGTAACATCACCGTCAGTAGATAAGGAACACCCTGTTAATATATATCCTCCATCGGATGTTTGTCTGACACATTGCCCTTGGTCTCCACTGCTGCCACCCAATATTTTTTGCCATTGCAGACTTCCTGAAGAATCTATCTTTACTAACCAATAGTCATAATCTCCCAAAGCACCTGTTATATCTATATTAGTGGAAGCAGTATAACCAGATAAAATAAATCCTTCATCGATTGTTAAATCCAAAGAAAAACAAATATCATCACCGGTCCCGCCACAATTTTTTTCCCATTGCACTGCACCTGTTGTACTTAATTTTACTATCCAGTAGTCGTTGGCTCCATAATTATCTGTTGCATCACCATCATTAGATCTTGAATGTCCGGCAACAGCATATCCGCCATCATTTGTTTGAACTATACTTGTAGCTACCTCATGATCACTTCCTCCTACACATCTTTTCCATTGAATATTTCCTGAAACATCAAGCTTAACTACCCAATAATCTATGCCTCCATGATTCCCGGATACGTTGCCGTTGTTGGAATCTGTTTGACCGGCAACAATATATCCTCCATCTGTTGTTTGTTGAATTGATTTAGCCTTATCGTTAGCTGTTCCACCAAAGCATTTCTGCCAGAGTATAGTTCCGACAGCATCTAATTTGAATATCCAAAAGTCCGAGTTTCCATGATTTCCGGAAACATCAATATCATTCGAATAGGTAGTTCCTGCAACAATGTATCCTAAATCAGTTGTTTGTTCTATATCTGAAGCATTTTCTGAAGAGCTGCCCCCATAACTTTTTTGCCATAGCAATGTTCCCGCAGCATCTAGTTTCAAAATCCAAATGTCTTGACTACCGTAATTAACAGTTATATCACCTCCCAATGTATCTGCAAATCCTGTAAGAATATATCCATTATCGGCAGTTTGTTTTATGGAATAGGCAACATCAGTTCCAGGGCTTCCGTAGCTTTTGGACCATTGTATGAATCCAGCAGGATCTAATTTTACTACCCAAAAATCAGTCATACCATTATTTTCAGTAATATCTCCATTAGCATTGGTGGAAATACCACAAGTGATATATCCTCCATCTGAAGTTTGTTCACAATGGTAGCCATAGTCGTCTCCGCTTCCACCCATTGCTTTTTGCCATTGTATAGTTGGGACTTGTGCAATACAAATGCAAATGTTTAGAAATAAAGAAGATGCTAATAACACAGATTTTTTCATGGAATACGTTTTGTCTATGGCAAATTTAGCTTATTAAATATGAATCGCAAACAATTGATTTGTTCTACTCTTAGATTAGGATATGGATAGGCAAATGGGATTTAATTCATATACTTTTTTTCAGAAAAAAAGGAGTATTTATTTATTAACATATTGCTCCATTAGTGCTTAAAAACGTATTAAAAACACTTTTATTTATTATATTTAGCACTCTAAAAAGTTTTAAAATGCAAAAAGTATATTTGAATACAAAGTTGAAGGCATTTACGTTGCAAGATCTTTTAATTACGCTTGTTATTATTGGAATATTGGTGCTATTGGCTATTCCTAATTTAATGCCCCTTATTTCAAAGGCAAAAAGCACAGAAGCGAAGTTGCAATTGGAACATATTCACACGTTAGAGAAAACGTACTTCTATTTAAATTCTAAATATAGTACAGACCTTTCTGAAATAGGTTTTGAACATTCCCAATTAACTACGCAAGGTGGTAATGCAAACTATCAAATTGAAGTTGCTGAAGCAAGCAATAGTTCTTTTAAGGCAATTGCTACAGCAATTACTGATTTTGATGGAGATGGAGTATTTAATGTATGGGAAGTAGATCAAGATAAGCATATTAATGAAGTAACTCCTGATTAAAATGTTATTAATAGTAAATATATGCTTAATGATTTGCCTTTTTCTTATGGCTTTTCAGGATTTTAAGCAAAGAGAAATTTCATGGTTCTTAATCCCAATTGCATTTGTTGGATTTTTTTATGCTGCCATGTATAACAACGCATTTGAAGTAGTTTTGAAAGATGTGGTTTTTAATTTGATTTTTATAATTGTTCAAATAATATTGTTGACTATTTATATGAGTGTGAAAAATAAAAAGCTTGTAAATATTGTGAATACGTATATAGGCATTGGTGATATTTTATTTTTTGCTGTAATAGCAGCTGCTTTTTCACCATTTAATTTTATAATTTTTTATTTGGCAAGCACTATATTGACATTGCTTGGGTTTGTTTTAATATCCATGGTAAAAAAATCAGCTAAAGAAATTCCTTTGGCTGGTTCAATGGCATCTGTGATGTTGATTTTAATGATTTTGAATTTTTGTTTGCCAAATTTAAATTTCTATAATGACGATTTCTTTATTTCTTATTTTGGAAAATAATGAGTTCAATTGATTACATATCCCTTTCTGCTGATTTACAACATGCTATAACACCTAAACAGGCGTGGTTCTATAATATTGTTCCTAAAACAGTAGAAGGAAACAAGTCAGTATCGTTTTATGTTAGTGATGATAAATTTCACAGCGGTCTTTCTGATGAGTTAGAAATGTTATTTGGAAAAACAGTTATTTTGGAAAAAACTGCTACTTCCGTCATACAAAAAACCTTAGGTAAATATTATCGCAATACTAATACACATGCTTCTATAAAGCAAGTAAGTGCAGGAAACATTAAGGCGGATGATTTTTTACCAATGCTTATTTCAGAAGCAAAAAATTTAGGAAGCAGTGATATTCACATAGAGGTGTATGAAGAAAAATGTCGTGTACGTATTCGCATT
>SXGT01115209.1_pt1 | contig 47786 bp, 46 predicted proteins | sample 3176221 | NCBI WGS metagenome assembly SXGT01 (sample SAMN11356862, study PRJNA531348) | freshwater metagenome | isolation source: freshwater sample F1-120 | place: China: Fuxian Lake, Yuxi | collected 2017-12-25 | reverse complement strand
GCTCATGGCCAAGTATGGATGGACTCTCTGGGCATCGATCCAATCATCGGTCTCTGATATCGAGTTCGACTTCTGGGAGTGGGGGATGTCTAAATACGATTTAGCACGTAGTGAATTCACAAGTGATTACTTCAAGAGTGCACTCGTGCAGGTGGCCCAGAAGTAGAAAGGCCCGCCACATACGCGACGGGCCTTTCAATACTGTGACTAGCAACTATTGAGCTACCACTTCAATCGTTGCCGATGCAACCACACCATGACCTAGCGCGATCTTGACTGTGTGGCTCCCGGTCTTTTTGATATGGCCCTTTGTTGTAATCGAGTGGCGATCGACATCCAAGCCAACTGCGCTTTTGATAGCAACGGCGACGTCTTTATCGGTGACAGATCCAAATAGGACGCCCTTTGCGCCCACCTTGACCTTAGTAGTAATAGTCGCGGCCTCAAGTGTGGCCTTGACCTCTTTAGCGTGATCGATATCGCGGATCTCACGGACCGATCTAGCCCGACGGATACTCTGGATCTGCTTTTCTCCACCGAGTGACCATGCGATTGCATTTCCACGTGGCAACAAATAATTGCGGGCAAAGCCATCTTTGACAGTGACGACATCGCCTGCGGCGCCTAGTCCTGCGACTTCACGAGTAAGGATGAGTTTCATAGTTGATTCACTCCTTATTTCGCCGAAGATGTGTAGGGAAGTAGGGCTACTTCGCGGCTGTTCTTGACTGCAGTTGCAATCGAGCGCTGGTGTTGTGTGCATGCACCAGTGACGCGTCGGGCACGGATCTTGCCGCGATCGGAGATGTACTTGCGAAGGGTAGATATGTCTTTGTAGTCGATGTAGGTGAGCTTTTGCTGGCAGAAACTGCACGGCTTCTTCTTGAACTTCTTGTTTAGGGCAGCGGCCTTTGCGCCCTGGTTCTTTGGCTCGCGTAGAGCCTTGTTATTTCTTGCTCCCATTGTGGTGCTCCTTGTTCAGATGCCCTAGTTGTCTTCGTTAATTGATTTTTAACTAGTCCTAGGAATGGATGGATAGGTGGATTTAAAAGGGTGGTTCATCGGTGGTTGAGCTACCCCAACCACCGCCTGCTGCCGGTGTTGAGGATGCTGCAGCGGCCCATGGATCTTCGGTAAATGAATCGCTGGCAGCCGGTGCTGAGAATGCGCCGCCTGTGCCGCCAGTACGCGCGGCCTTGGTGACTTTAGCGGTGGCATTACGTAGTGATGGACCGACCTCATCTACCTCTACCTCAAAGACTGTTCGCTTCTCGCCCTCTTTTGTCTCAAAAGAGCGCTGCTTCAATCGACCCGAGAGGATCACGCGCATTCCCTTTGTCAGTGACTCAGCAACGTTCTCGGCTGCCTGACGCCAGATCTGACACTGCAGAAAAAGGCTATCGCCATCTTTCCACTCATTGGTCTGCTTATCGAGATAGCGAGGGGTGGAGGCAACACGGAACTTAGCAACGGCCGCACCTGATGGTGTGAAACGTAGCTCGGGATCATCAACTAGGTTGCCAATCATCGTAATCGTTGTATCTCCTGCTGCCATTTTTTCCTTCTCTCTATCTACTCGTGGGATCCGTGCTCATTATTTCTCTGGACGTATGACTTTGGTGCGCAGAATCGCTTCATTCAAGTTGAGCTGACGATCTAACTCTTTGATTGCAGCTGGCTCGCAGTTCATATCGATGACTGCATAGATACCTTCGCCCTTTTTCATGATTTCAAATGACATACGGCGACGGCCCCACAAGTCGAGCTTGTTGACGGTTCCGCCGGAGTCTTTGATGATCTTCAAATATGTCTCAAGGCTTGGTGTGACTGTACGTTCTTCAAGTTCTGGATCAAGAATGACCATAAGTTCATAGTGACGCATGCGTTAACCCGACCTCCTCTGGACTAAGACGGCCACGGCATTTCCGTGACAGGAGGGTTAGTGCCTCCCCCAACCGGCATCAGATGCTGGTGAGGGGGTGCTAAGGGTAGGCCTTGGAGGCCTCAAAGAGTAAATCAAGGGCCTTGCCCTGTGGATTGCCGGCGGCCAGGGCTCGCTTTGCCAAGACCCACACGAGGTAGAGCGATGTAGCGATCCGCAAAAGAGAGAGCCCTGCGTAGAGCTGGCCCGAAAGACCGTAGGTAGCGCCGGTGACAAGTGCTAGATGCTGCCAAATGGCGATGTGATACACAATCTCACCACCTTGCCAGACCCAAAAGGCGGGCAGATCTTTTGTGTGCGTCAGGGCGATTACCGCAAGTGGTGTTAGCCATAAGACGTATTGCGGTGAGTAGACCTTGCTGGCCAGCATGATCGTTGCCATGAGAATGAATGCAACCGATGCAAGGGTGGGCGTTGATTTAATCTCAAAGAGAAAGATAGCTATCGCTGTAAGAACGATCAATAAGAGGAGAAGTGAAAGATAGTTCAGATTTGTAAGTGGCAGACCCAATTGATTCAGGGCTAACCAAAGCGAGCCCCAATCGGCATTTCGCTCTAGATTGAGTGTGTAAAAACGTGACCACCCTGTCGGAGTTGTCACTATGAATGGCAGATTGATCGCAGACCATACTCCAACTACGGTCATCAGATATTTGATTAACTCTCTTATACGATCTTGGCGCCAGAGGATCAAGGCGATAGGTAAGAGTAAAAAGATCGGTAAGAACTTTGTCGAGATTGAAAGGCCGATTGCTAGGGCACTGTATAGATATGCCTTGCGATCAAACCAGTAGATTGAGAGCATCATGGTGATAATCGCCCAGAGATCCCAGTTGATGTAGAGAGATGCGATCATGGCAGGTGCAACAGGTAAGAGATATGAAAAGCTCGGTCTTATTCTGCTCACAACAAAGACTAAGCCGATAAAGAGTGCTGCCAAGAAAATTACATTGATATTGAAGTAGGTGAGAGGTGAATCCGTAAAGGCGGCGGTGGCAAACATCACCATGCCAGTCAAAACAGGGTACTCCACGGCATTTACATCACTGGTGTAAGGCCACTGGTTCTTATCTAATCCGCGAGCGCCAAAGAGTGAGGGAAGATCGCTATAACAGGCGTGAACGTACTGATCAGGAGTAGCCCACGTCGTGTCTTGGCAGGTGGAGAATTTCGCGAAAGAGATCAGTGATGCTAAAACTGCCAGTGCCAAGAGGGCCCTTGAGCGCATAGCCATTACGGGTTACGGCTTTGAACGCCACCTGATGTCATCACAATGGGCTCAAGGCCGCCTATATTCGATGGCGCAGGAAACTCCATGATCTCTTGGCCTTTCAGGGCGCCCTTCATAAAGGCGGTCCAGATTCTCGCCGGAAATGTTCCTCCCGTTACCGATGTCAGGCCACCGATTCCATTGAGAGACTCAGATGCGCTATCACGAAAGAGTGCAACCGATGCCGCTAGTTGAGGTGTGTATGCGCTAAACCAGGCCGATGCATTTGACTGTGATGTTCCGGTTTTGCCTGCGGCTGGTCGACCCAACGCTAAGGCTGCAGCTCCAGTACCACCGGTGATTGTTCCTTTGAGTGCATATGTTAAATCGGCCATGACCTCTTGAGAGAATACTTCCTGGCTCTCTTGTTTTGCCTCATAGAGAACTCCTTTGTTAGAGCCCCTGACTTGACTAACTAGATAAGGCTTTGACTTGACTCCTTGGGCGGCAAATGTCGCATATACATTTGCCACATCGATGACTCGAGGACTTGCAACACCAAGGACGACAGATGGTGTTGGCATCATCGCAACTGATTCTGGGATACCGGCCCTGCGTGCCACATCCACAACGGCTATCGGCCCGACTTTGATCCCAAGTGGGACAAAGATCGTGTTGATCGAGTACTTTGTCGCATTGAACAGACTGACCTGGCCCCAACCCTGATCACCATAGTTTGAGACCTCATATGGTTTGCCGGCATCATCATAGGTCTGTGGTGAATCACCGTTCCACATCGATGTTAGAGGTATCCCTTGTTCAAGGGCGGCAATGATCGCAAAGGGTTTGAAAGTCGAGCCTGCCAAGGCAATCGACTGCGTAGCATCACTGAGCTGTCGTGCTAGATAATCACGACCACCATAGAGTGCGACTATCTCCCCGGTCCCTGGGCGAATCGCCACTAGACCAATGCGTAAATTTTCAGGTGCCTTCTTCGGATAGAACTTATTGACTGCATCCACTGCCGATTGTTGGGCCTGTTGATCTAGCGTCGTCTTGATGACAAGCCCACCGATTAATAACTGATCCTGTGCGAACCCAAGTCTTGCCAACTCTTTCTGTACCGCCTCGATGATGTGACCTTTTGGGCCGCTTAACTGTCCCGATGTGGATCGAGGCGCAACGGCTGGAAACTTCATCTTGGCAGCGCCGGCTTCATCGAGCCAACCTGCATCGAGCATCCCCTCTTTGACATATTCAAATCGAGCTAAGAGCCTGGCCTCATTGCCTTTCTTAAATGCCGGATCATAGAGTCCAGGAGAGCGCAGGATCGAGGCGATGACTGCGGCCTGAGCGTTGGTCAATTGATCGACGTTGCGATTGAAATACTGCTGTGATGCCGTCATCACACCATATGAACCACGGCCAAAGTAGATCGTATTGAGATAGCTTTCAAAGATCTGATCTTTAGAGAGTTGGTTCTCCAATTTGATCGCAATGACTAACTCTTTAATCTTGCGCTCAATTGTGCGACTAGGGGTCAAAAAGGCCGTCTTGGCATACTGCTGGGTGATAGTCGAGCCGCCTTGCAGAGATCCACCTCGAAGGTTGTTAAATACCGCTCGGGCTATTCCGGTAACACTGAATGCACGGTTTGAGTAGAAGCTGCGATCTTCGGCGGCTAGAACCGCATGGCGTAGATTCAAGGGGATCTGTGCCAAGGGGATGATCTGGCGGTTTTGTGTGCCTACTCGACCAATCTCCTCACCATTGGAGTATTGGATGATGGTGGATTGACTGTTCACATAGGCGTTGGGATCTGGGATATCGACTGTGAAATATGCCAACGCGAACAAAACAGCGCCTGCGATGAAGGCAAAACCTCCAAGAAAGACGGTAGTTCTGATGAGGAATCTGCGAAGCATTAGTCAAGGCTACCTTGCCGCGTAATCCTCGTCCTCTAAGGTGCGCACCTTGCGGGGCGCCTTACGCTCTTGTCCATCACCTAAGACAAAAGAGGCGCATAAGTGATTCCATAAACACTCTCGGCACACCTCGACAACATAGACACGAAACTCACCGAACTCACTCTCCATATCGGCTAGCTCTTGGGGTGACTTGATTCGCCCTGAGTACTGGCCCAACTGTTCACCGAAGGTGTAGCGCAGTTCGACGAGCTGGTTTTTCTTACAGACCGGGCAGTCGCGCCTGGTTCTTTGGCCATGCCACTTTGCCGCCCTGACCAAATATGGATCGGCATCACAGGCATCGATGGTTCCCCGAAAGAGTGCCAACAAGGTGGCACGCTTATCGAGTGAATAATCGATGTAGGAGCGTTGCGACTTCATAGTTTCTTAGAATAAAGCAAGTTCTGCGACTACGCTCTTTCTTATGGGGTTTTTTCAACTACTCAAACACCCCAGATTTTCGCGGTTGCTTGCCATCCGTTGGGCCGGACAAGCTACCGATGGCATCTTTCAGAGTGCGCTGGCCTCCTTCGTTCTATTCTCCCCAGAGCGCCAGGCAGATGCATTAAGTGCCGCCCTTGGTTTTGCAGTCGTCTTGCTGCCATACTCGATCGTTGGGCCCTTTGTTGGGACGATCCTGGATCGAATATCACGCCAGCGTGCACTGTTCTTCTCCAATATTTTACGTAGTACCAACCTCGTGGTCGTTGCACTCTTTGTATTTAATGGAACCACTGGAGTTGCACTCACTGTGGTCGTCTTGATCGCCTTTGGGATCAACCGACTAATCCTGGCCGCACTCTCTGCCGGTCTTCCTCTCCTGGTCGATTCGAAATCTCTAATCACAGCCAATGCCATCGCAGTAACAGGTGGCACAGTCTTAGTCGTCATCGGTGGTGGCCTCGGTGTCGGGGTGCGCGCACTGCTTGATTCATTGGCTATCGCCGATCACGCCGATGCTGTACTCGTGCTCATCGCTAGTAGTGGTTATTTCATCTCGGCCATGTTGACAAGTAGGTTAAAAAAACTTGAAATCGGCCCACTCGAACATGAAAAGGCATCGGCGAGTTTGAGTCAGGGTGTAAAAGATATGCGTCAGGGTGTTGCATTCCTGGCACATCACTCAGATGCCGCCCGTGGGATCCTTGCAACGGCCGTGCACCGTGGGGGGCTAACGGCTCTGACTCTCACAGCGCTCTTATTGGCACGCAATACCTTCAATGATCCCTCCTCTCCTGAACAGGGTCTTAAGGACTTTGGTTTTGCACTCTCCTTTGCAGGAATAGGTGTCTTTCTTGGCGCCTTTCTGGCCCCATATGGCGTGGCCAAATTTGGTCGCCACCGGTGGATGAAGTTTGCCTTGTTTGCCAGCGCTCCCTGTCCATTGATCTTGGCCGCCTCTGCCACCCAGTTGGCTCTAATAACAACTGCGCTACTGGTCTCCTTCTTCGGGCAGAACCTCAAGGTGACAAACGATGCGCTCGTCCAATCCAAGATCGATGATTACTTTCGTGGCCGCGTCTTTGCCGTCTATGACGTCCTTGTTAATGGCGCGATCGTCTCTGGTGGTTTGATCGCCGCCTTGCTCTTGCCGCCCTCAGGTGTCTCGGTGATTCTTCCCATCTGTGTGAGCGCAGCTTACTTTCTTATCGCAGTGCTCTTACTTCGTCCCTCTGTTTTTCCACCAGTGAAGAAGTAGCTCTGTAGCCTGCTCCTCACCGATTAAACCTTGCTCCATACGCAGCTCCATCAAGAAATCCATCGCCGCCCCGACCTCTGGTGAGGGTTGAATCTTCAGTATCGCCATTACCTGCTCGCCATCTAAATCGGGGCGGATCTTGGAGAGCTCCTCCTGCTCCATCAAGATGGCAATACGCGCCTCAAGTGAGTCATAGGTCTTTGAGAGCAGTAATGCCTTTGTCTTATTGCGAGTTGTGCAATCGGCACGAGTGAGCACATGTAGATGTTCGAGTAAGTCTCCGGCATCGCGTACATATCTGCGCACAGCGGCATCGCTCCACTCACCATCTCCATAGCCATGAAAGCGCAGGTGCAAAGCGGTCAGGGTCGCCACCGCCTCAATAGTCTGGCTATCAAAGCGCATCTCCTGCAGCCGTTTTTTCACAAGTCGAGCTCCAACGACCTCATGGTGATGAAAAGAGACTCCGCCACCCTCGATTAGATTTCTCGTCTTTGGCTTTCCTATATCGTGCAACAAGGCGGCAAGACGAATAACCAGATTCACCCCACCCAAACGCCCCTCTAACATGATCGCCTGCTCTAGCACTGTGATTGAATGCTCGTACACATCTTTATGGTGGTGGTGTTCATCGATCTCCAAACGAAGTTTGGGTATCTCCGGCAGAATGATCTGTGCCAGACCTGTGTCTACCAAGATCGTGATTCCAAGTCGTGGGTTAGAAGAGGTCACAATCTTGATGAACTCATCGCGTATTCGCTCAGCCGAGACTATTGTGATGCGAGCTGCCAATTCAGTAATTGATGTTAAGAGATCGGGATGAATCTGAAAATCCAGCTGGCTGGCAAAACGAGCAGCACGCATCATCCGTAGAGGATCATCTGTAAATGAATCACTGGGTAGGCCCGGTGTGCGCAGCAATCTCTTAGCCAAGTCTTGTAGACCATTAAATGGATCGATAAACTCTGGAGCATCACCTGTGAGCTCTAAGGCCATCGCATTGATTGTGAAATCGCGGCGCGATAAATCACCCAGAATAGAGTTACCAAACTCCACCTCTGGTTTGCGTGAATCACAGGCGTAGTGTTCGCTGCGATAGGTCGTTATCTCAACCGTTGTTTCACCTCGCCTTCCTGCAACGGTTCCGAATGCGATACCGATCTCCCAGATATTCTCTGCCCACATCTGCAAGATCTTCTTCGTCTCTTGCGGATGCGCATTTGTTGTGAAATCCAAATCATTTCCCAGACGCCCAAGGATCGCATCGCGCACAGGACCACCGACTAAGGCCAAGGTGAAGCCCTTGGCTTTAAATGCCTGCGCAAGAGTCCCAGCCAGTGGTGCGCGCTCTATGAGAGAGCGGATCGCTAACTCTCCTGCGGGGCCTAAAGCACTATTCACAATAAGTAAGGTTAGAGCAGTACCCTAGCCACATGATCCCTGCACCTGGTGCGGGCAGCGACGGCATTAAGAAAAAGCGGAAGCGCAAGCGCCCCGCCAACCGCGGCCCCCAGACTCACTCTTCACCTGCACCGGCTAGCGCGAAAAAACCTGCCACAAAGAGGCCATACTCCAAACGCGTTGATGAGATCAGTGCAGGAGGATTGGTCATCGATGCAACTGGCACACGTGGCCTTCTCATCGGGCGAATCGATCATAAAGATGCCAGTGGAAAACGTCTGCTGTGGTCACTGCCCAAGGGTCATATTGAGGAGGGTGAGACACCAGAGCAGGCCGCTATCCGTGAAGTGGCAGAGGAGACTGGGATTACATCATCCATCTTGCGCTCCTTAGGTGTCATTGATTTTTGGTTCATGGCAGGTGGTAAGAGGATTCATAAGACCGTCCATCACTATCTCTTCTCGGAAGTAAGTGGGGATCTGGTGCCACAAGTAAGTGAGGTCGATGAGGTCTCATGGTTTCCTCTAGATGAGATCATTGGACTCCTTGCCTATCCAGATGAGAAAAAGCTGATCGCACGAAGTGGCCAGTTAAAGATATGAGAAGAATCCTCAGTGTCACTGTGTCTTTGTTCCTCTTGCTAGCGCCACTGCCGATCGCCACTGCCGATGCTCCCATTGTCCGTATCACCAGCACCTTGCATCAGAACTTCACGGGTGAGTTTAGAAATGATGATCTGGCCCAAGAGTTAACGCCTTCGGGAAGGTTGGGTCAGTTGGTCTTTATACCATTGAGCCAATCAAAGATATGGGTCATCGATCCAGCACTCATTGATGAGGTCATTGCAATGACATCTGATTACAAGCTTGCAACCGATGCAATCCCGGTTGGTAGAGAGATCGCTATCTCGTGGTTGGAGCAGTTGAAGAGATCTACTCTGGGCAATGAAGTCATCGCGCTGGCTTATGGGAACCCTGATGTCGCAATGGCCAAGCGTTTGGCACCGAGTGAGTTGAAGATGTACTACTCATTCGGCAAAGTTGCCCTGGAGATAGCCCTGGGCCGTACGGTACGTAGTGAACCTGGTGGCGGCTGGAGCCGGGGGAGTTCAAAGCTAAGCCCTCCACTGCGCAAGGGATACGGTGATAACCGGAAGGCATTGACGCGAATCTCCACAGTGGTCAACTCTGGGGAGATAGTGCAACTGCGTATGCGTTTGGCGCGCTTACTATCGCCGAGCTTAGATGCAGAGAGTAGGGCTTATTTCTCCTACAACGCCCGGGAGGCAGTTAATACCCAACTCAACCGACTGCGAGTCAATCCCGGCAAGTACCAGATCACCACCGAGAGGGTTGAGCTACCTGTGACGGTGATCAATGATTTCCCGGTCCCGGTCACTGTCGATATCCAAATGATGCCCGTGAGCACACGAATCTTGGTCGACTCATTTACGAACATCACCTTGGCGGCAAACTCCAAAACTCAACTTGAGCTCGGCGCACAGGTTATCGCCCCAGGTCAGACGCAGGTCCTGGCACAGATGCGGGATAAAAAAGGAGATGATGTGGTCCCGGCTGCACTCTTATCTTTGAATGCGACGGTAATTGATGCAAGGCTGACCTGGTTGACTACCGGAGCGGCGATACTTCTCGTACTCGCGGCTACCGCTCAGAGTGTGCGACGAGTTCGAAAGGGGCGCAAGAGTGAAATCTAACGAGTTATTCCGTGCCTCAGGGATTATGGCACTTGGGACGATTCTCTCTCGCATCACTGGTTTTATCCGAGGCATCTTGATCGTTGCAGTCCTTGGTACCACCTTGCTGGCCGACACATACAACGTCGCAAACACGATGCCCAATATTTTATACAACCTACTCGTCGGTGGTGCACTGACCGCAATCTTCATCCCCCAATTAGTGCGCTCCTTTGATCAGGAGGATGGCGGGGATGGTTTTGCCTCCAGACTGATAACAACGATCTCACTCATCCTCTTGGTTCTTGTTGCTATCGGTGTTTACTTTGCTCCGGCGCTGGTGCGCCTCTATGCCCCCGAGTTCTTCACTGCTGGCTTTGAGGCTGAGAAAGATATCTCTATAGCCTTCACGCGCTACTGCCTGCCACAGATCTTCTTTCTCGGTCTTTTCACCATGCTCGGACAGGTTGCAAATGCCCGTGGATCATTTGGACCTTTGATGTGGGCCCCGATAGCCAATAACATCGTTGGTATCGCCCTTTTTGGTGGCTTCCTGCTTTTCTCAACTGGAGTCACTACCGACTCGATTACCCCTGCTCAAGTCCAGATCCTAGGTTGGGGAACGACGTTAAGTGTTGTCGTGCAGGCCCTTGTCCTAGTGCCGGTCATCAAAGGTTTGGGAATCAAGATCCGTCCGCAATGGGGTTTGGCTGGGCTCGGTAAATCATTTGGCTTGGCCGGTTGGACCCTGGTTTATGTCCTGATCTCTCAGCTTGGTTATCTAGTCACTGTCAATGTCGCTACCAGTGCAGCGGTGCGCAGTGCGCAAGAGGGAATCACACGTGGTGTCGGCTATACACCATATACATACGCCTACTACGTCATGTTGTTGCCGTACTCGATCGTGACCATCTCGATCATCACTGCCATCTTGCCACATATCTCTCGGCTAGCCCTGGCCGGAGATCGTCAGGAGGTCCATGTTCAGTTGATCCGTGCCATCAAACTAGTAGGTGTAATCACTATTCCAAGCTCTGTGGCTTTCTTACTCTTTGGCCCTTTTATCACGGAGGTGATTTTCATAGGAATCCCAATCCAGGACGCCAGATACATCGGTTATGTATTAGCGGCGCTAAGTTTTGGACTTATAGCTTTCTCCATCAATTTGATCTTGATCCGCGGCTTTAACGCCTTTGAAGATACCCGTACCCAAACCATCTCTATCTTGATAATAAATCTCATCTCAGTCGGCCTTTCTTACTTATTCCTCAACGTTCTTAAGAACCAGTGGGTCACGATCGGCCTTGGCGCAGCCTTCTCAGTGAGCTATCTAGCAGGCTTGTTCATCACATTGGGGTTGCTCAAAAAACACACGGGTGCAATCAAGGTCAGGGAGTTCCTAGGTCAGCATCTGCGCCTATTGGGAGCTGCCATTGCAGTCATGGCCCCGCTTTTTGCTCTCACTGAATACTTAACCTGGGCCGGTGTGCAACTCTCTCCTCTTGCACGGGCCGGTGAGTTGGTCCTTGTGATGTTGAGCGCATTCTTTGGCTATCTCATCGCAGGCAGGGCAGCTGGTGTGCAAGAGATATCGATGATTCGCCATCTACGTGATTCGGTAGTACGACCATCAAAGGATGCGGAATAAAGTGGGGGCTGAAAATGTTGCTAAGGAGTGAGTGTGAGTGAAGTAAGAGATGTAGTGATCGTGGGCTCTGGCCCAGCTGGATACACAGCAGCGATTTATGCATCTCGTGCGCAGTTAAATCCGGTTATCTATGAGGGTTCAGTAACTGCAGGAGGCGCACTGATGAACACGACCGAGGTTGAGAACTTCCCTGGTTTTGTTGATGGCGTGATGGGCCCAGATCTCATGGACTCCATGCGCAAGCAAGCCAAACGCTTTGGTACTGAGTTAATCACCGATGACATCGTAAAGATGGATTTAGTTGGTGAGATCAAAACCCTTGTAGATGGCTCAGGTAATACCGTGAGGGCAAAGAGTGTCATCCTTGCCATGGGTTCGGCCTATCGCCAGATCGGTCTGGTGAATGAGCAACGTCTCTCTGGTCATGGTGTCTCATGGTGTGCCACATGTGATGGGTTTTTCTTCCGTGATCAGGAGATCGCTGTGGTCGGCGGGGGAGATTCGGCAGTTGAAGAGGCGATGTTTCTCACCAAGTTTGCAAGCAAGGTCGTTATGATCCATCGACGCGATTCATTGCGCGCCTCAAAGATCATGGCCGATCGCGCAGCAGCAAATCCTAAGATTGAGTTCATGTGGAACAATGAAGTGATAGATGTCCTGGGTGAATCAAAGGTGGCCGGGCTCAAACTTCGCAACACCGTAGATGGCTCCCAGAGTGAGCGCGCTTTTGCCGCTCTCTTTGTCGCCATCGGGCATATCCCAAGGAGTGAGCTGATCTCTACACAGATAACTCTCACGAGTGAGGGCTATGTCGAAGTCCAGGGCCGCTCTACCCGCACAAATATCCAAGGGGTCTTTGCCTGTGGTGATCTGGTAGACCATACCTACCGCCAGGCTATTACCGCAGCTGGCTCGGGCTGTCAGGCGGCCCTTGATGCAGAGAAGTTTTTAGCACACCACTAAAGTTCATCCACTACAGATAGAAATCCGGAGATCACCCATGGCCACTACAAATGTCACCACGGCAACATTTGATGCACAGGTATTGCAGAGCAGCACCCCTGTTTTAGTCGATTTCTGGGCTGAGTGGTGCGGACCATGCCGTGCCGTTGGACCGATTCTTGAAGAGATCTCAAATGAACATGGAGACAAGTTAAAGATCGTCAAGCTCAATACCGATGATGAGTCTGCGATCGCCATCAAATATGGCATCACCTCGATTCCAGCCATGTATGTCTTTGTCAACGGCGAGGTTGTCAAGCAGATTGTTGGAGCGCGACCAAAGCCTGCAATGCTCAAAGAGCTCGAAAGTTTCATCGCTTAACACGTCATCGGATAACCATCGATGCCAGATCTCAATGAAGCACAGATCCGCTCCTTCCAACAAGGACGTGGTTTAAAGGTCACAGGTATCATCGATGCCGTCACCTCTGGCGCACTTGAAGAGGCCAGATGGAAGCTCGGGGATCGCTCACTAACTGTGCAGGAGTACCCACTTATGCGCGGAGATGATGTCGCTGCCTTGCAATCGAGATTGACCGAGATGGGCTTTGATTGTGGTCGAGTTGATGGGATCTATGGAGTGCGATCTGCTGCTGCGGTGAGAGAGTTTCAGCAATCTGTTGGCATAACCGTTGATGGTAAATGCGGACCCGCCACAATCATCGCACTCCTACGCCTGAGTCGAATCGTCTCAGGTGGTGCTCCCTCTCTTTTGCGAGAGAGTGCAACACAAAGAACGCGGGGTCCAGCTCTTGCCAACAAAACCATCGTTGTAAATCCCACCGGTAATGACTCACTTATCTACGACGTTGCACTTCGCACCGAGGGACGTTTGCTTGCACTTGGCGCATCCGTCTTTCTTACTCGGGGCGCAGCAAATAATCCCAGTGAGAGCCAGCGCATCGCATTTACGAATCAGAGTCAGGCAGATTTGATGATCTCACTTGACTGTGATACCTATAAGAACCAGGGAGCACATGGCGTAGCCACTTATTTCTATGGCAGTGATTCCCATGGAATCCACTCGATTGTTGGTGAGCGATTTGCATCGTTAGTTCAGCGAGAGATCTGCGCTCGCACGGATCTGACAAACTGTCGAACACATGCAATGGCCTGGGATCTTTTGCGCTTGACCAAGGCTCCAGCAGTTCAAATAGATCTGGGCTATCAGAGTAATACCGCTGATATGCAGCGGCTATCTCGTCCTGATTTTCGTGATGTGGTTGCAGAGGCGTTAGTGATAGCTATCCAGCGACTTTATTTGGCCGCCGAGGATGATGCAAAGACTGGAACGTTGCGTATCGCTGATCTACGCAGAGCTGGTCTTCGCCGATAAATAGTGAGCATGCCCCCTTGCTCTATGGCAGACTTGGCTCATGTCCGAGATTACAAATCGCTTTGCAACGGGTGCGCCTCAGAATTTAGAGGAGCGCTTTGCAAATCGAGCCGCTCACATGAAGCCAAGTGAGATCCGCTCACTCTTTGCCGTTGCATCCCGTCCCGAGATCGTCTCTTTGGCCGGTGGAATGCCCAACCTCTCGGCCTTTCCTATGTCGATGATGGCCGATGTGGTCCAAAAATTGGTTGTGACCAATGGCGCAGAGGCGCTGCAATATGGGAGCGGACAGGGCCACCCGAAGCTTCGCGACCAGATCTGTGATGTCATGGCGCTAGAGGGCATACGCGCCAATCCAGATGATGTCTTGGTGACAACTGGGTCCCAGCAAGCACTGGATTTGATCTCTCGAATCTTTATCGATCCAGGCGATGTCGTCCTTGTCGAGGCGCCCTCTTATGTTGGAGCGTTGGGAACCTTTCACCAATATGAAGCATCTGTCGTGCATGTGCAGACAGATGACTCTGGTCTTGTCCCCCAAGCTCTTCGTGATGCTATCGCAACCCTTCGTGAGGCCGGGCGCAAGGTGAAATTTCTATACATGATTCCGAACTATCAAAATCCTTCCGGAGTTTTGTTACCTGCCCAGCGACGGACTGAGATTTTAAATATCTGTCGCGAAAATGCGATATTCGTCGTGGAAGATAATCCCTACGGCCTTCTCGGCTTTGATGAGCCATCACCGAATGCGATGCGTGCAGAGGACTCTGAGAATGTGATCTACCTTGGCACTTTCTCAAAGACTATCGCCCCGGGTCTGCGAATCGGTTGGGCCCTAGTGCCCTCATCGCTGAAGGAAAAACTCATCATCGCAAGTGAGTCATCGATTCTGTGTCCCTCCAACTTTGCACAGCTGGCGATCTCTAGCTATTTGGCCGAGCAGCCTTGGCGCGATCAGATCGCATCTTTCTGTGGTTTATACAAGGTTCGACGCGATGCGATGCTCGAATCCCTCGATGAGCACTTCCCAGCCGTTGCTAGATGGACCAAGCCTGGTGGCGGATTCTATGTATGGGTCACTCTGCCCACTGAGATCGATACAACTGCATTGATGCCAAAGGCGATCGCAGCCAAGGTTGCATATGTGCCAGGAACCGCCTTTTTTGCAGATGGTTTTGGATCGTGGTCACTGCGCCTGTCCTACTGCTATCCAACTCCTGAGCGAATCCGTGATGGTGTCAAAGCATTGGGCGCAGTGATCAAAAATGAGATATCCCACCGTGGTGGCAGGCAGATCTCTTAACCCTCAATAGCCTTTGTAATTCTCTTTAAATCCTCAGCCCCGGCGAACTCGATGAGGATCACCCCTTTTTGAACACTGCCTTGAATAGTCACACGAGTATCAAGGGCATCTGCGATACGCTCTGCGATCTCGTTGAACTCGATGATACTCGATCGAGGTGTTGTGAGTTTTTTCTTGCCTCTTTTGGGTGCATCTTTTGCGATGATCTCTTCGAGTGCGCGCACACTGAGCCCCTCAGAGATGATGCGCGCAGCCAGACTCTCGATCCTTTGTGCATCACTTAACCCAAGGAGCGCCCTTGCATGTCCGGCAGTGATAAGACCTGAGACAACTTTGCTCTGCACAGAGACTGGCAAATTCATCAGGCGGATTGTGTTTGAGACCAATGGGCGAGAGCGCCCTAACTTTTGGGCCAACTCTTCATGAGTGCATGCGAAATCATTGAGAAGTTGTGAGTATGCCGCAGCCTCTTCAATAGCATTGAGTTGGCTACGATGAATATTTTCGATCAACGCCTCACGCAGTAGTTCGTTATCGGGGGTTTGACGAATAATGACTGGGATTGCCTTCAGGCCCGCCGCTTTTGCAGCGCGATATCTCCGCTCACCCATAATCAATTCATAGCGCCCGCCGGTAGTGATTCGTACTACTGGTGGTTGGAGGATCCCGATCTCTTTGATCGATGCGATGAGCTCATCGAGTGCATCTTGATCGAAGTTTTTTCGTGGCTGCCTTGGGTTAGGAGAGATCAAATTGATGTCGATGACATCCTGTGTTGCAACCTCTTTACCCTCGAGAGTCAATGAGGTGGGAATCAATGCATCAAGGTTTGTACCTAATCCACCACGACGTACCATTATGCAATCTCACCTTCGCGTTTGTAGTGGATGGAGACAACATTCGAATCAAATGCCTTTGAGCGTGCCGCTAATTCACGTGCCACCAACATATATGCGATCGCACCTGGTGATGATGCATCGTATGTCATAACCGTCTGGTGGAATCCTGGCGCCTCTGACACACGTACTGCGCGAGGGATGGGGATATCAATCAACTCGTTTGGATAGTGTTTGCGAATCTCATCTGCGACATCATTTGCCAAACGTGTACGTCCATCAAACATCGTCAAAACAAATGCAGAGAGCTTCAAATCTGTATTGAGGCGTTTTTTCACTAGATCGAATGTTTTTAATAACTGTGAGAGGCCTTCGAGTGCGTAGTACTCGCATTGAATCGGAATGAGCATCTCTTTAGCTGCGCTCAAAGCGTTGATCGTCAAAAGACCTAAACTTGGTGGACAGTCGATAAAAATATAGTCAAGGGGTTCTGCATCTCTAGCGCGCACTGCGACCAACTCTTCAATCGCATCCTTTAATCGCATCTCTCTTGCCACCATCGGTACGAGCTCGATCTCAGCCTGGGCCAAAGATGTATTTGATGAGATGCATTCAAGAGATGGGAAGCCCTTCACTTTTTGGGCACACTCACTCATCGCCATCTGCCCCATCAAGACCTCATAGATCCCTGGATTCTCAAGATGCTCCACACCAAAGGCAGTTGATGCATTGCCCTGGGGATCAAGATCTATGACAAGGACCCTCAGGCCCCCCATTGAGAGTGCTGCGGCGAGGTTTACCGTGGTGGTGGTCTTTCCTACCCCACCCTTTTGATTGGCAACTGTGATTATCCGAAGATTTGCCGGCTTATCCATCGCCTCTTTGAGGCGGCGAGTTCCCACAACCGCCTTTGTTTCACGTGAATCATCCACGCAGGCTAGTCAAGCACCTTTACGCAGTTCAACGATGCGTCCTGGCTCAATGCCCTCAAGATTTATCTCATGCAGTATCGCTTGTGGGAGCAAGGCCATCTCCTGCTCGGCCGATCTACCCTTAATGGCCAGGAGTGAGCCCCCGGGTTTGATCAGATGCCAGGTCATCGGCTTTAACCTCTCAAGTGGGGCCAGGGCTCGGGCCGTCACATAATGGGCGCTAGTGCGCACATCCTGAGCCTGTCCCTTGATAACCTGGATATCAAGACCGGCAACGGCCTGGCGTAAAAACTCAACTCTTCGCTCCAAGGGTTCGATCAGGCTTACATGCAGATCGGGCCGAGCCAGGGCGATAACAACTCCAGGCAGCCCAGCCCCTGATCCGACGTCAAATACGGTAGAGCCCTCTTTGAGAAGGGTGATTATAGGCAGGCAGTTGAAGATATGGCGCTGCCAGATTCGCTGCCCCTCACGGGGGCCTATTAAGCCACGCTCAATTCCAGCCCCAACCAAGAGATCGGCGTAGGCCACTATCCGAGAGCTATCTGGAAAGTAGCGCTCGATCAGAGTTTCACGTGAAACATCCACTTAGGCGCTATAGATCACCACGTAGCGGTGTGGATCCTCTCCATCTGACTCACTAGTTAGCCCTAGCTCCTGGATAGTGTCGTGGATAATCTTGCGCTCAAAGGCGTTCATCGGGGCCAATTTGACGCAGTTTCCCGTTGATTTCACCTGCGAGGCCATCTCAGTGGCCAACTTCTTGAGCTCAACCCGCTTTCCGCCTCGAAAGTTATCGATATCGAGCATAAGCCGCGAGCGATCCCCCGTCGATGTCTGCACCGCAAGGCGGGTTAACTCCTGAATGGCATCAAGGACCTCTCCTTGGCTACCAACCAGGTGGGCGAGTTTGCCACCGACGATAGCAAGTGAGGCTCGATCATTCTCCACATCGATATCGATATCTCCATCTAAATCGGCGATATCAAGGAGTGCCTCAAGATAGTCGGCGGCGATATCACCCTCCTCCTCCAGTTTGCCCACCCCTTTAAGGGGCTTTTCCTGCTCTGAGAGCTCTATCTCATCTGCACTCTTCTCTTTCGCCTTGAGTTCAGGCTCTTCCGTAGCCTTTTTGGCCTGTGCCTTTGTCCTTGCCATCTCTTCTCACTCTCCCTGCCGGGTTTGGGGTATATTGATAGGTTTTGAGGTGATTTGTACTAAATTTGGCCTACTTATTCTTCTTTTTCTTCTTTTTGGGCTGCTGACGCTGACCTTTGGGATCTACCACTGGCTCTGCCGGGGTATCGGATGAGTCTGGATTGAGGCCATTTTTGAGATTCTTTTTACGGGTCAGCTCCTCAAAGGCTGGAGAGCCTGGGGTTGGGTTGCGTTTAATGACGTAGTACTGCTGTCCCCAGGTCCAAAAGTTTGTAGTCGACCAATAAATCAACACGCCGATAGGAAAGTTAACACCTGTAATCGCAAAGATTACTGGGAATGCATACAACATGATCTTTTGCTGCTGCAACATCATGTTGTTGCTCGAATCCATCTTTGGCATACCTTTTAACATCAACTGTCGCTGAGTGGTAAATGTTGTCAATGACATGATGAAGATCAAAAAAACTGTCACGATTTTTACCGTTGTGATGTCTGTACCAAGAAATGTCTGAGAGATAGGTGCTCCGAAGAAGGTAGCGTTAGCCGCACTGACCACATCATCTTGTGTCAGTACTCCATACTTTACTGGAGGATTTTTGCCGATCCCGTTGAGCACTGTAAAGAGAGCAAAGAAGATGGGGGCCTGGGCAAGAATCGGAAAACATGATGCAAGTGGGTTGGTTTTATGCTCCTTATACAACTTCATCATCTCTTCAGATTGCTTCTGCCTATCATCTTTGAATTTCTTTTGAATCTGCTTCATCTGTGGTTGCAGCGCAGTCAGAGCGCGCTGGCTCTTTATCTGCTTGACAAAAAGTGGAATCAAAATAATACGGATCAATATGACAAGACCTACTATCGCTAGCGACCAGGAAACCCCGCTATCTGTTCCGAAGAAAGGTGAGAGAAAATCATGGAGTGTCACAATCACCCAAGAAACAGCGATATATAAGGGTTTTAGGACACTATCCATTGGTTACTACCTTCTCTCTCACGCCTACGTAATCGATGCCACCATGTGACCATGGATTACAGCGCATCAAGCGCCACATGCTCATGGCGACACCTTTTATCCCATGGTTCTCAATAGCAGTGACTGCATAGTTCGAGCATGATGGGTAGTACTTACAACGAGGGGCACAGATGGGTGAGATCCATTTTTGATACATCTTGATTGGTGCTATCACAAGCCTTCTCATTTTCTCATAGCCTGTTCTTTTGCTTTCCTCACCAGGGTCGTAAGGATCTGGGTGAGCTCTAGGCAACACTCTGCCCCTGAAGAGTTACCCAAGCCTCGGATAACAAGAAGGGATCCATCCGGTAGTTTTGAATACTGCTCACGTAAGCAGTGACGTAGCTTGCGTGCCAGGCGATGTCGAAGAACAGAGCCACCAATATTTTTACCGATGATTAGCCCCACACGAGCGGGATGAGTTGATTCGCCCTCTATATAAAGATAGCCAACAAAATGGGTTGATGAGGAGCGAAGACCACTCTTTGTTGCACGGAGAAAATCCCCGCTCTCAGTAAGCCGTGCAGTCTTAGCCAGCACGAATATCTCCCTGTTAAGGCCTTATGCCGACAGTCGAGCGCGACCTTTGAGGCGACGGGCGGCAAGAACTGCGCGCCCTGCACGAGTTGCCATGCGTGCGCGGAAGCCATGCTTTTTTGCGCGTCGGCGCGCATTGGGCTGAAAGGTACGTTTTGTCATGTAAAGCTCCTAAAAAGAGTACATACGGGTGCGGCCAGAGATGCGGGGGAAGCGAGGATGCAACGGTAGAGGTCTGGGGATAAGCCGGTCAAACCGATCCCCTGGGCCCGGTATGGCCGGCTTTGAGTGTGGATAACTAGTTGCTTTTTTCTCACTTTCGCTCTACTTTGCCCTTCCCTCCAGAGATTTCCCCAAATCTGGGGCCTTGCAAGGGCTCAACCTGGGGTTTAGACCACAGGCTGTGGATAACCCTGTGGATATCAGAGAGGTTGATTATGGATGTCAAAGAGGTGGAGCTGAGCGCTCTGTGGGGCCGGGTTATCGAAGAGGTCGCACTGGATGCGCCACAACACCGTGCATTTCTTAAGCTCTCAAAACCCCTTGGTCTACTCCATAACAGCGATCAAACTACTTTATTGATCGCTACACCAAACCTGTTCGCAAAAGATGTCTTAGAGAGTCGTCTGCGCACATCTGTCGGTGATGTTCTCACCCGCGAACTTGGTGAAAAGACAGTGATCGCTGTGACCGTCGATGAGGCGCTGGAGGTAAATAGCGCATCGATGCCTGAGATTGATATTGACTTTGTTGTAGAGAAACCACGGGTTGGAAGGGATGAGTTTTCGACCTCGAATCAACAAAACATAGAGCTTTCACAGTTAAATCCTCGTTATGTTTTTGATAAGTTTGTTGTTGGCTCCTCAAATCGGTTTGCTCACGCCGCTGCCGTTGCCGTAGCAGAGGCTCCTGCCAAGGCTTATAACCCACTCTTTATTTATGGTGATTCAGGATTGGGTAAAACCCATCTCCTTCACGCTATTGGGGCCTATGCCAAAGAGTTGTATGGCAATGTCCGAGTGCGCTATGTCTCCTCTGAGGAGTTCACCAATGATTTTATTAACTCGATCCGCGATGATAAGGCTTCGGCATTTCAGCGGCGTTACCGCGATTTAGATGTCTTGATCATCGATGACATCCAATTCTTGGAGAATAAAGAGCGTACCCAAGAGGAGTTCTTCCACACATTCAATACTTTATATAACGCCAACAAGCAGATCGTCATCTCAAGTGATCGCCCTCCAAAACAGTTGACGACACTTGAGGACCGCTTGCGCAGTAGATTCGAGTGGGGTTTGATCACTGATATTCAACCTCCAGAGCTTGAGACCCGTATTGCGATTTTGCGCAAAAAGGCCGCACAAGATAAATTGAATGCACCTGATGATGTCTTGGAGTACATCGCAAGTAAGATTTCGACAAATATCCGCGAACTCGAAGGTGCACTTATCCGTGTTACCGCCTTTGCCTCCTTAAACCGACAGAGTGTTGATCTATCTTTAGCAGAGATAGTTTTAAAGGATTTAATCCCTGATGAGATCAATCTAGAGATCACAGGCTCAACGATCATGGCTCAGACCGCGACCTACTTCTCATTAACGATAGATGATCTCTGTGGGACCTCTCGCTCACGAGTTTTAGTCAACGCCCGTCAGATAGCTATGTATCTGTGCCGAGAGCTCACCGAGCTCTCCCTACCTAAGATTGGCCAGACCTTCGGGGGACGCGATCACACGACTGTTATGCATGCAGATCGAAAGATCCGTCAACTTATGGCCGAGCGCCGCTCGATCTATAACCAAGTGACAGAGTTGACCAACAGGATCAAACAGCAGGTGAGGTAGATATGCCCGTATTCTCCCTATTAGGGATACTTGCCCCCAATTGGGGATAAGTTGTGGATATAAAAGGGGTTTTCCTTATTTTCTGTGTATAGATTGAATAGTGTTTGAGAGGAAGCGGGGGTAAGGGATGAGTATTCACCGGTTTATACACAGATCTCACTGGTTTATCCACAGGGTTGGTTGTGGGTCAGAGGGTGCTGAGCAGGGCTTTTCCCGCTCATCCACAATAGTCGGCTCTGGTTACTACGACTACCTTTATATATCTAAAGGTGGGTGTGAAAAGAACCTTTCACGGCATGGGGGAAAGAGATGAAGTTTATTGTCGAACAATCTGTATTAGTTGATGGGGTTAATTGGGTCTCACGAAGCCTTTCGACGCGACCTATTAAGACAGAGCTCTTGGGGATCCTCATCGATGCAACAGGAGGGGAGATTTATCTCTCAGCCTCTGATCTTGAGACGGCCAGTAAGTCGCATTTTCCTGCAGAGATTAAAGAGGGTGGAAAGGTATTGGTCTCTGGACGTCTACTCGCCGAGATAGCACGATCACTTCCCAATAAACCAATAAGTTTCGTATTAGAGGGAACCCGGGTCTTAGTCACTAGCGCAAGTGCAAAATTTACCTTACCCACCCTATCTATCGATGAGTACCCAAAGCTGCCCGAACTGCCGGAAAAGACAGGGGTAATTGCCAGCGACCTATTTGCCACAGCGGTCTCTCAAGTAGCCATAGCCGCAGGGCGCGATGACTCACTACCCACACTTACAGGGGTGCATGTGGAGATCACGGAGGATACCCTCACACTGGCTGCGACCGATAGGTATCGCTTGGCCGTGCGCGAAATACAGTGGCGACCATCAACACCAAGTTTTTCCACGACGGCATTATTGCGCGCTCGCACAATCGCAGATGCAGCGAAATCATTAATAGGGTCAAAAGATGTCTCACTCTCCTTTGCAGCAGCTAGCAGCAATGATCGTCTAGCAGGCTTTGCAAGCGATGGTCGAACGATGACCTCTCGGATGCTAGATGGGACATTTCCGCCCTATAGGCACCTTCTCCCACAAGAGGTCACAACAACGGCCCTTATTGAGGTCAGCACACTTCTAGACTCTGTAAAACGCGTGGCACTTGTCACCGATAAGACCGTTCCACTGCGTCTTAACTTTAGCAACAACACCCTTTCTCTGGAGGCAGGTGCTGGGGAAGAGGCACAGGCCACAGAGGCAATACAAATTCTCTTAACAGGTGAAGATATCTCAATAGCCTTTAATCCAGTCTTTCTCGCCGATGGCTTAACGGCAGTAGGCACAAAGTTCGTGCAGATATCATTTACAGGGGCCAATAAACCAGCGATTTTGATGGGAAAGAGTGATAAAGACGGTGCACCCATCGAGAATTATCGCTATCTATTGATGCCTATGCGTTACGCCTCTTAATAAAAGAGTTGTGTGTGCGCATCAACAAGTTGGAGTTGACCAACTTTCGCTCCTACCCCTCATTAAAACTAGAGATGCAGCCCGGGACCACCACCTTCATCGGTGATAATGGCTCGGGTAAGACTAATATCGCTGAGGCCTTGATCTATCTCTCATCCCTTTCATCCCACCGAACGGCAGGCAATGCACCGCTGATTACCTTGGGGGCACAACAGGCCGTTATCAGAGCAGAGATCGAGCGAGAGTCCCGGTTCTTACAGATAGACCTTGAGATAAATGCAGCCAAGGCGAACAAGGCCAAACTCAATCTCAACCCCACCCGCAGTCAACGAGAGATTCTCGGTGCCTGCCAGGTCGTCTACTTCTCACCTGAGGACCTGGACTTAGTCAGGGGTGAGCCCGGGATACGGCGAGATTTTCTCGATCGCTTACTGGTCAGCCGTACCCCTAGGTTGGTCGGGGTGATCACAGATTATGAACGTGTTATCAAGCAGCGCAACGCCCTATTAAAGACCAGAGCATCAACAACTGCGCTAGTCCCCTGGAATGAGCAGTTAATCAAACTAGGAGCAGAGTTGACCGCCGAGAGAATCGCCTTGGTGGATGCCCTCAACCCATGGGTGGGTACTCACTACGCCAATCTCAATGAGGTCAAGAGCGCTTGGATATCATATAAATGCAGCACAGAGGGTGTTAATAGCAGTAGTGAAAACAACACAAGGCTCTTGTCGGCACGCTTGGAGGAGTTGGCCTACCAGGAGATCGAACGGGGTGTCTCATTGGTTGGCCCACATCGCGATGATCTACATCTACAACTCGGTGATTTTCCCGCCAAGGGGTATGCAAGTCATGGTGAGTCATGGTCTATAGCACTATCTCTTCGTATCGGAGCATTCAACTTATTAAAGAGTGAAGGTGCAGAGCCAATCTTGATCCTAGATGATGTATTCGCAGAGCTCGATGAGATAAGGCGTAGTCAATTGATCTCTGCAACACTGATTGCAGAGCAGACAATCATCACCGCTGCCGTTGAAAACGATCTACCAGCGCAGCTTCTGACACAGAAGTTCTATGTCACCCCAGGTAGCGTCACACGAAGTAGAAGTTAATGCAAAGACGTGATCTGGCCCTTGATTTATTCAGAAGTTTTAAATCAGGAGTGGTAAAAAAATCAAACAAAACTGAGCCACCCAGGCGCTCGGGAAAGCCTGGGGATCCCGAGTTGATAGCAGGGGTGCTTAATGAGCTAATCGCAGAGCGTGAGTGGGACAGCGGTTTAGCCGAGGGTAATTTATTTATCACCTGGCCACAGATAGTCGGTGGTGATATAGCCGCACACACAACACCACTCTCGATCTCTGATGGGGTATTAACAGTTCAAACATCATCGACGGCATGGGCGACGCAGTTGACCTTGGTCTCCACGCAGTTACTCACCACAATCCAGAGTGATCCAAGTGGGGCCACTGTTATAAAACTCCTCTTTCTGGGGCCTTTGGCCCCCAACTGGAAGAAGGGCATTCGCAGCATCCGAAATGCTAAAGGCCCCCGAGATACCTACGGCTGATAGTCTCCCCCTAGGCCAAGGGTTTATCGCTCGGCTATACCCACACCTAGCCCTTTTCTCGGCTATCTCTGGCCTGGTTTTACGACTAGGATAAAGCTCTGAAATCAGGAATATCCCTCCAAATGCCTTCCTGGGCGGTTTGGGCAGGCGTGAAATGAAGGAGTGCAATGGCCGAAAACTCCTATAACGCCAGTGCTATCACCGTTCTGGAGGGGCTTGAGGCGGTGAGAAAACGACCAGGGATGTACATCGGCTCCACAGGAGAGCGTGGCCTTCACCATCTTGTCTATGAGGTCGTTGATAACTCGGTCGATGAGGCCTTGGCGGGCCACTGCAGTGAGATCAATATCGCCCTGATGGCACAGGGAGGCGTAGAGGTAGTCGATAACGGACGGGGGATCCCTGTCGATACCCACCCAGTGGAGAAAAAACCGGCACTAGAGGTTGTAATGACCGTTTTGCATGCAGGTGGAAAATTTGGAGATAGCGGGTACTCAGTCTCAGGCGGTTTACATGGGGTTGGTATCTCAGTGGTGAATGCATTAAGTACAGATCTATCGGTCATTGTAGAGCGCGATGGAAATTTTTGGTATCAAGATTACAAACTTGGTATACCAACAGCTCCGGTTAAAAAAGGAGAGGCTTCAAAAAATACAGGGACGACTGTTCGCTTTTGGCCCTCGAAAGATATCTTTGAGACAACTGATTTCTCCTTCGAGACCCTTTCCACCCGACTTCGGGAGATGGCTTTTTTGAACAAAGGATTAATCTTGACGCTGACAGATCTGCGTCCAGGACATGTCGATGAGAAGGGTGAACAGATTACTGTTCGCTATCAATATCAAGGTGGTATCTCAGATTTCGTCAAACACCTCAACTCAACAAGAGGGGAGACACATAAATCAGTCATCTCCTTTAAAGCAGAGGATAAGAAGGCAAAGATTGCATTAGAGGTTTCGATGCAATGGAACGCTGGATTTAGTGAATCGGTCTATACCTTCGCCAACACAATTCACACCCACGAGGGTGGCGCTCACGAAGAGGGCTTTCGCACAGCGCTCACATCCGTAGTCAACAAATTTGGTGAAGAGCAGGGGTATATCAGGAAGAAGGAGGATCGCCTGACAGGTGATGATGTACGTGAAGGATTAACGGCGATCGTCTCGATTAAGCTTGTGGACCCCCAGTTTGAGGGCCAAACAAAGACAAAACTGGGCAACACGGTGGCAAAGATTTTCACCCAAAAAGTGGTCAATGAGGAGCTCACTACATGGTTTGAGCAAAATCCCAATGAGGGAAAAGAGGTCGTCAGAAAGAGCATCGATGCCGCAGCGGCTCGAGTAGCAGCGCGCAAAGCCCGCGACTTAAGCCGTAATCGCAAAGGTCTACTTGAGGGCCGGGGCATGCCAGGCAAGTTGGCTGATTGTCAGTGGACAGATCCAGCCAAGTGCGAGCTGTATATCGTGGAGGGTGACTCAGCGGGGGGATCCACCAAAGGTGGTCGCGACTCTCGTAACCAAGCAGTCCTACCTATCCGTGGAAAGATATTGAATGTTGAAAAGGCGCGTATAGATCGTGTCTTACAAAACAACGAGGTACAGGCCCTGATCACAGCCCTTGGCACAGGAGTCCATGATGATTTCGATATAGCAAAACTTCGCTACCACAAGATTATCTTGATGGCCGATGCAGATGTCGATGGCCAACATATCCGGACGCTTCTTTTGACTCTTCTCTTTCGTTTCATGCGCCCTCTTATCGAACAAGGCCATGTCTACTTCGCGCAGCCACCGCTGTATAAATTGAAATGGGGCGGCAAAGAGCCTGTTGAGTATGCCTTCAGTGATCGCGAACGAGATGGGATGATCCAAATAGGTGTAGACAATGGCAAACGTCTGCCTAAAGAGGATGGGATACAACGCTTCAAGGGTTTGGGAGAGATGCCAGCCAAGGAGTTATGGGATACGACCATGGATCCAGAACATAGAGTGCTCATTAAGGTCATGCTCGAGGATGCAGTTGCAGCCGATGATCTCTTCTCTGTCCTTATGGGCGAAGATGTTGAAAAGCGTAGAGCCTTCATCCAGCGCAACGCCAAAGATGTCAGATTCTTGGATATCTAAATGGAGGATCTCAACCCGAACAAGTTGGACTCCTTCGATAAGATCGAGGGCGTTGATCTTCAAGTGGAGATGGCCCGCTCATACCTTGACTATGCGATGTCGGTCATCGTTGGGCGTGCTCTGCCAGATGTCCGTGATGGGTTAAAACCAGTTCATCGCCGCGTCCTTTATGCCATGTATGACGCGGGGTATCGTCCAGATAAGGGCTATTACAAATCCTCACGCATCGTGGGCGATGTGATGGGAAATTACCATCCACACGGAGATGGGGCGATCTACGACTCGGTTGTTCGCTTAGCCCAGCACTGGTCGCTTCGGTACCTATTAATCGATGGAAATGGAAACTTCGGTTCACCAGGTAATGATCCTGCCGCGGCTATGCGCTATACCGAGGCCCGACTCTCTCCTATAGCCATGGAGATGATGCGCGATATCGATGAAGATACCGTCGACTATGTTTTGAACTATGACGGGCGCTCACAGGAGCCAACCGTCTTACCTTCACGTTTTCCTAATCTGCTCGTCAATGGAAGTGCTGGGATCGCCGTGGGGATGGCGACGAATATCCCACCCCACAATCTGCATGAGATCGGTGAGGCGGTCATCTACAGCCTTGATCATCCAGAGCTCAAACAGGAAGAGCTTCTCAACGCCCTTCTAAAGATCGTCAAAGGTCCAGATTTTCCTACTAAAGCCCTCATTGTTGGACGAGGCGGGATCGAGGATGCATATCGAACAGGCCGTGGATCGATCACGATGCGCGCAGTGGTGCAGGTAGAGGAGATCAACAAACGGACATGTTTGGTCATTAGCGAACTGCCCTATCAGGTCAACCCAGATAATTTAGCGCTCAAGATCGCCGAGCTCGTCAAAGATGGAAAGATCAAAGGCATCGCAGATGTTCGTGATGAGGGTAATGAGCGTTTAGGTCAGCGGTTGGTTGTGGTCTTACACAGTAGCGCTATCCCTAAGGTGATCCTCAATAATTTATACAAACACACACAGTTACAAGATACCTTCGGGGCAAATATGTTGGCACTAGTAGATGGTGTCCCCCGAACCTTGCGTCTAGATGAGTTCATCCGTTACTACATCGAACATCAGATTCAGGTCGTTGTGCGGCGCACCAAGTTCCGCCTGACTGAAAAAGAGCGTCGGGCACATATTTTGCAGGGTTATCTCAAGGCCCTTGATGCCCTCGATGCCGTGATCGCATTGATCCGTGCCTCCAGGACACCGGAGGAGGCACGGACAGGCTTGATGGGGCTACTAGATGTCGATGAGATCCAAGCGAATGCAATCCTGGATATGCAGCTGCGGCGCATCGCAGCACTTGAGCGTCAGAAGATTAACGATGAGTATGACGGGCTGATGTCTGAGATCATCGAACTCAATGCGATATTAATCAGCGCAGACAAACAGCGCGAGATCGTTAAAAACGAACTTGTCGAACTTGTCGCAAAGTATGGTGATCAGCGTCGCACCCAGATAATCGCCAGTGAGGGTGATTTCAGTGCCGAGGATCTAATCCCGGATCAAGATGTGGTTGTGACGATCACTCGAGGCGGTTACTCCAAACGCACTATGGCCGAGCTCTATCGCTCACAACGCCGCGGTGGCCGTGGTGTCAAGGGCGCAGCGTTGAAAGAGGATGATGTTGTTGATCATTTCTTTGTCGCATCAACACATGATTGGCTTCTATTCTTTACCAATCAAGGTCGCGTCTATCGTTCGAAGGTACATGAGCTGCCAGATGCAGGTCGTGATGCCCGCGGACAACATGTAGCCAACCTCATGGCCTTCAAACCACAGGAGAAGATTGCAGAAGTCTTATCACTCAAGGACTACACAATCTCACCATTTTTGGTTCTTGCAACCAAACGCGGGCTCATCAAGAAAACTCCGTTGGCAGAGTTTGACTCACCACGCAATGGTGGCCTGATTGCCATTGCACTCAAACCAGGCGATGAGGTCGTCGGGGCTTCTTTAGTCAATAGTGGCGATGAACTTCTTCTGGTATCGACAAAAGGCATGTCACTTCGACTCACATCAGATAATGAATCGTTGCGCCCGATGGGTAGGTCAACTACTGGGGTGATAGGGATGAAGTTTCGTACAGGAGATTCATTACTCACAATGGCTCGCGTAGATGGCGATCTTGCGGCGAACTCATTTGTCTTTACTGCAACAGATGGTGGCTTCGGGAAGAAGACCCCGATCGGTGAGTATCGACTACAAAGCAGGGGTGGTCTGGGAATCAAGGCGGCAAAGATTAATGAGGACTCGCGTGGCTCATTGGTGGGTGCTCTAGTCCTGCGTGATGAGGATGAGGTTTTGGCTATCACATCCACTGGGACCGTTATGCGAACAACGGCGGCACAAGTGCGCCAAACAGGACGCGACTCTATGGGTGTGCGCTTGGTCAATCTTGATGAGGGCGTATCGCTGGTGTCGGTGACCAAAAATAGCGAGGATGAGATTTCCTCCAAAAGTTAGTACGGTTTGTATCCATTGATCTAGGTAATAGCTCGCCGTTTTTGGGAGTTAGCGGGGTTCAATGCAGCGCTGCACTTGTGCATGAATGAGTGATCTTTCATGTGGGCCTATAGTCCAGCCTGGTTAGAGCCCTTCCCCGATAAATAAAAGTTTGATAAAGTGCATTTAAAGGTTCATCTATAATTGGAGAGATAATGGCAAAAATACTTTGTGTTTTATATGGTGATCCAAAGAATGGGTATCCAAAGAGTTATGCGCGAAATAGTATTCCAGTCATTGAAAAGTACCCAGATGGGCAAACAGTGCCAAACCCACACGCAGTCGATTTTCAACCTGGTGAATTGTTGGGTAGTGTGACTGGAGCCTTAGGTCTAAGAAAGTTCTTAAAAGACTTAGGACATGAACTAGTGGTCACATCTGACAAAGATGGGCCAAACAGCGAATTTGAACAACACCTAGCAGATGCTGAAATAGTGATCAGTCAACCATTTTGGCCCGCATATCTGACGGCCGAGAGAATCGCCCGAGCACCTAAATTAAAGATGGCATTGACAGCCGGTATCGGCTCTGACCACGTGGATTTACAGGCAGCGATGGACAACGGTGTCACAGTGGCAGAGATTACCTATTGCAACTCAAACTCAGTGGCAGAACATATTGTGATGCAGATGCTGAGCCTGGTGAGAAATTATATTCCCAGTTACAAGCAGGTCGTAGATGGCGGATGGAATATTGCAGACTGTGTGGCTCGAAGCTATGACATTGAAGGCATGCATGTGGGCACCGTTGCGGCAGGTCGTATAGGTCTGCGCGCCCTAAAACTCCTCAAACCATTTGATGTGCACTTACATTACTTCGATCGTCACCGCTTGCCAGCATCGGTAGAACAAGAGTTGAATCTTACTTGGCATGCCAGTGTAGAAAGTATGGTCAAGGTCGTGGATATAGTCACAATAAATTGTCCTTTGCATCCAGAGACAGAAAACTTATTCAACGATGCAATGATCGCCAAAATGAAGCGCGGTAGTTATCTTGTTAACACTGCGCGAGGTAAAATCTGCGACCGTGATGCCGTGGCCAGAGCATTACAGAGTGGGCACCTTGCAGGGTATGCAGGAGATGTCTGGTTCCCACAACCAGCGCCCCAAGACCACCCATGGCGCACCATGCCAAATCACGGTATGACACCACATATGTCGGGTTCAAGTTTGTCGGCACAGACAAGATACGCAGCCGGTGTACGAGAGGTCTTAGAGTGTTATTTTGAAGGCCGTGCAATTCGCGATGAGTACCTTGTGGTGCACAATGGACAACTCGCAGGTGTCGGTGCTCACAGCTACTCTAAAGGAAATGTCACCGGTGGTAGTGAAGAGGCCGCCAAATTCAAGAGATAGTTGTGGTGTGCGCATAGTGAGCAATTATAAATAAAGGTGTAATGGGAGTGAACTGTGGTTTGGCAGAGTCATTACTCAGAGGAATCGTGGGTGAGTAAAGCATCTTCCACCTCATGAAGATGAGATTTCCTCAAAAAGTTAGTATGGTTAAGACCTGTAGGTATAGGCCGTAGCTCGCCCTTTTGGGAGTTAGAGAAGTTCAAGGTAACCTTGCACTTCTGCATCAAGGAGCGATCTTTTTTGCGGGCCTATAGCTCAGCCTGGTTAGAGCGCTTCCCTGATAAGGAAGAGGTCGATGGTTCGAGTCCATCTAGGCCCACCCGTTCTAAGACGGGGACCTAGCTCAATTGGTAGAGCACCGCCTTTGCAAGGCGGGGGTTAGGGGTTCGATTCCCCTGGTCTCCACATGAGTACACAAGCAACCCTTCACACATCCCTCGGTGACATAGTCATCGCACTATTCCCACATCACGCACCAAAGACTGTTGCCAACTTCGTGGAGCTAGCAACTGGTGCGAAAGAGTGGACCGATCCCACCACTGGTCAAAAAACCCGAGCAAATCTCTATGACGGGACTATCTTTCACCGCGTCATTGCTGGCTTCATGATCCAAGGAGGTGATCCACTTGGTAAAGGCACAGGCGGGCCTGGCTATCGCTTTGCCGATGAGTTCCACGGCGAGCTAACCTTTGAACGACCATACATTTTGGCGATGGCCAACTCTGGCCCAGGAACCAATGGTTCACAGTTCTTCATCACAACTGCTGCAACGACATGGTTAAACCGTAAGCATTCAATCTTTGGAGAGATATTTGATCCAAAAAGCCAAGCTGTAGTCGATGCAATCGGTGCAGTAAAGACAGCTGCGGCCAATCGTCCAGTAACCGATATCACGATCAATAGCGTCACCATTGCTTAAGCGCTCGGCGACATACTCACTCATCGCACTCATCTGCGGGGCATATCTTCTTCAGATGCTGGTTCCATCGATCGAGCCGCGCCTAGTCCTGCCCAACCTGGAGTATCTGCAATCAACGAATGAGTGGTATCGCTTATTTAGCGTCGCACTGACTCATGCAGGTCTGCTCCATCTTGGGTTTAATATGTATGCACTCATGGTTTTAGGTAACCCGCTTGAGGCCGCCTTTGGTGCGAACAAGCTCGTGGAGATCTTCTTTTTCTCACTCTTTACTGGCTCACTTGCCTCGGCCTACTTTGCTTCATTCTCGAGCTACTCTGTCGGGGCCTCAGGGGCGGTCTTTGGTCTCTTCGGCGCCCTTGCGATAGTGGGCAAGAGAATCGGCACAGATACCAAATCGATCTATGTCATCGTCGGTATTAACTTTGCCATCGGCTTTGCCCTTGGCGGAGTGGATTGGCGAGCCCACCTGGGTGGGCTCATCGGAGGTGTGATCAGCGCTCAATTTCTCTTGCGCAGGCGATAAGAGTTATCCACAGGTCTTACCCACAGTGTGGAGAGAGTTACAGTGATGTAATTAGAGAGGTATCAACGCCAACGGGTCGCTAAAGAGAAGCCAACCCCGATAAAGCTAAAGCCGATCAACATGTTCCAAGCCCCGATTCCAGGCACTGGATACCGGGTCTGGCTGACATAGAAGGTCACGATCCAGAGTAGACCGGCCAAAAAGAAGGCGATCATTGTTGGGGCCAGCCAACCTGGGCTCTCGAGCGGCAGATGAGGGGTATCGACAACGGCCTGGGCATCATGGGCGTGCTTATCAACGACCTTCTTGCGCAGCTTTGATTTAGGCATACGTGAAAGATACACCATGAGTAAGAATGCTCCTATGGCCACCAAGATCCTTGTCATCGATAACTATGACTCCTTCGTCTTTAACTTGGTGCAGTACTTGGGCCAGTTAGGAGCCCAGTGCACCGTGGTTCGAAACGACGCTGTGAGCGCACACGAGGCGAGCAACTATGACGGCGTCTTGATATCTCCAGGTCCTGGGATTCCAGAGAGGGCCGGTGTGAGTGTTGAGATGATTCACTACTGCGCGCACAAGCGAATCCCATTACTTGGGGTCTGCTTAGGCCATCAAGCGATCGGTGTCGCATTCGGTGCCAGGGTCTCTCGCGCCCCAGAGCTGCTCCATGGAAAGACTTCGCTGGTGCATCACAGCGCTCAAGGTGTTTTAGCAGATCTACCATCACCATTTAGCGCAACGCGCTATCACTCATTATCTGTGGAGAGAGATACGGTGGGCCCCGATCTTGAGATAACAAGTGCAACACAGTCAGGGATAGTGATGTCGATGCGACACCGCACTCTGCCGATTGAGGGTGTTCAGTTTCATCCTGAGTCGGTGTTAACCCAACACGGGCATCAGATGCTAGCGAACTGGTTATTTGAGTGTGGGGATAAGACGGCGCGCAAGAAGGCCATTGGGCTCTCACCCCTGCCTAGCACTAAAACCTAAGGCGCTTTATTGACTGTGATCGTCACTGACTTACCAATCGTCTGAGTGGTACCGGCATCGGGAGCCTGTCTGATAACGACACCGATAGGTTGGTTGGCATCGTAGGCCTCAAGCTCTCTGACCAAGAAGCCAACTTGCACAAGGATAGTTTTCGCTTGGATCAGATCCACCCCAATAAGTGCCGGGACTTCAACTTGGCCACTTGCAATCTGAAGGATCACCCCACTGCCAGCAGTGATCGTTGAGCCACCATCGGGGGTAACTCTTAGCACCGTGCCTAGCGCCTCATCAGATGGCACTGCCTCTGTTCGCGATACCAACAAACCGACGGCAGCTAGGGCAGCACGTGCATCCACCAGTGACATCCCAATGAGATCCTCTGGAACGATCACATCACCTGGGCCATCAGAGAGAGTTAAGACGACTCCCGAGCCTTTTTGCGCACGCGTGCTAGCAAGTGGAAGCTGACTTGCCACACGATCTTTCGGGATTCGTCCGTCATAAGCGCGGGTAAGGGTCACAACGTAATCACCCAACAGCGCCTTTGCCTCTGCAGCAGAGAGGCCCACAACATTGGGAATCTGTGGGAAGGTCGATACATCTGTTGAGGGCCTGATGATGAACAATCCAGCGGCAATGGTTGCAAGTGCCAGCAGTGATGAGAGGACAGAGACTAAAACTTTGCGTCGTGAGATTTTCCTTCTTGGTGCTCGTGTTGTGACAATCTGACCAGCAGCGATTTTAAAGAGATCATCGAGCATCGCACCCGCTGATTGATATCTATCCTGTGGCTTCTTTGCAAGGGCCACTGCCAGAACCAGATCTATCCCAGCAGGGAGGTCAGGCTGAAGGGTTCTAGGTGCAACCAGTACACCAGAGACATGTTGGTAGGCTATCGATACCGGTGTATCACCGGTAAAGGGTGGTTTACCCGTTAGAACCTCATATAACAAGCAGCCCGTGGAGTAAATATCACTGCGCAGATCTGCAGGCTCTCCCAAGGCCTGTTCAGGGGATAGATACTGCGCTGTACCCACGATATTCCAGGTACTCGTGAGAGTCGCACCTAGATCTGCGAGTGCTCGTGCGATTCCAAAATCCATCACTTTGACATCACCTTGATCTGTGATCATGATATTTGCAGGTTTGATATCGCGGTGAATGATCCCTTGCTCATGCGAGTACTCCAGTGCCGCCAGAATTCCCTCACCGATTTCAAGGGCGCGATTGAGTGGTACCGGCTGCCCTTTGTGGATCAACTCGCGCAGAGTGTGCCCGGAAATGAACTCCATAACAATGTATGGCGCAGGCTCCTCCCCTGAGTCATAGACAGCGACAATGCCGGGATGACTTAACCCAGCGGCGGCAAGTGCCTCTTTCCTAAATCTTGCGACGAAAGAGGGATCTCGCGCTAAATCACTGCGCAGGACTTTCACTGCTACTTTGCGAGCAAGGCGCGTGTCCTGGGCCAGATATACATCGGCCATTCCACCTGAGCCGATCATCTCACCAATCTTGTATCGATCACCGAGCAGCACGTTGATCACAGCGCCGCTCCCAATAGTTGGTTTGCGATCACTTCTGAATGCGTCACATCTGCGATCAAGATGGTGATGTTATCGGGAGCGCCTTGGACATAGGCGGCATCGATGAGGCCCTTGATCGCCATCTCCCGATCATCTTTCTTTACGTAGCGTTTAATCTCTTTTTCTGTGAGAACCCCTGATAAACCATCACTACATAAGAGATAGCGATCTCCCTCTTTGGCATCGAAGAGTTGCAAGAGTGGAGTTATCTCCCCATCTCCCATAAGTGCTTGGGTTAAAACCGAGCGCTGGGGATGCTCAAGGGCCTCTGCGGCTGTGATGGAGCCTTGGGCTACAAGCTCCTGAATAATCGTGTGGTCAATACTCAACTGCTCGAAAGTATGTTCACGCAATCGGTAGCAACGTGAGTCACCAATATGTAAGAGTGCCACTGTATCGGCGTAAGACAAGAGCGCAGTCAATGTTGTGCCCATTCCATGTAGCTGTGGTTCCTCAGTGGTGTACTCACCGATCCTGGTATCGATTGTGTGCAGTGAGTTCAAAAGGAGATCCTCGATTGAATCGGTATCGATATCAGAGTTAGTCAGTACTGGCATGAGTGATTGAAGAGTTTGAATCGCGATCCTTGAGGCAACTTCGCCTCCAGCGTGTCCACCCATTCCATCGGCAACGGCGATCAAAGATCCACAGACAAGAGCTGAATCCTCGTTCCCGCTACGCATTAAACCCAGGACTGAGCGCGCACTGCTTTCAAAGAAAAACCTGCTCATAAGGGGTAAGCCTAACCCCTGTTAATCTTGAATCATGAGGATTTATGCTCACCGCGGATCATCCGTAGATTTTCCTGAGATGACCATACGTGCCTATAAAGGTGCCATCGATGATGGGGCAGATGGTTTCGAGTGTGATGTGCGCACCACCAAAGATGGTCAGTTGATTCTCTGGCATGACGCGGATATGAAGCGGATCGCCAGATACCCAGGGCGCATTGCCGAGATGGACTATATGCAGATTAGACGCCACTACCCAGAGGCGATACTCCTGGATGAGCTATTAGAGTTAACAAGAGATAATAAAAAGGAGTTAGCGATTGAGACTAAACATCCAGTCCCGACTGGAAGTCTGGTTGAAAAGAAGGTAGTGGATCTGATTGCACAAGAGGGGATGAGAGCTCAGATCACGATCATGTCTTTCTCATGGTTGGCCATTGAAAATATCCGAAAAATCGACCCCGCACAGTCAAGCGTTGCACTCTTAGGTGATCATCTCAATACCCTCAAGCGCCGGTTTACTTCGGCGCAGTACTTAGGACCGAGCATCGGGCTCCTTCGAGCAAAGCCAGAGCTCATCCTTGAACATCGAAAGCTCTTTGTCTGGACGGTCGATGACGCAGATGACATGCGCTTTTGTTCAGATAATGGCGTCGAGGTTTTAATTACAAACAATCCGTCATTTGCCCGCAAGGTACTCGGGTATCATTAGCAAGTGAGTACATATGCATATCTGGGTCCAAAGGGAACATTCACCGAGGCTGCGCTCAAGAAGATCACCTCTTCCAATGACTCCTTAATCCCTTATGCAAATGTCACCGCTGCGCTAGATGCAGTCCGTATTGGCAAAGCCCATTTCGCATTAGTGCCTATCGAAAACTCGGTCGAGGGAGTGGTTGCACGGACTCTTGACGAACTTGCAACAGGTACTCCTCTAGTCATTGTTGGTGAAGTCACTTTGCCTGTCTCTTTCGCACTTATGGTCAAGAGCTTTGAGGTCAATATCCGCCGTATTGCGACACATCCGCATGCAGAGGCACAATGTAGGAGCTATATAGCCACGAACTATCCTGATGCGGAGCTGATCTCAACTGCCTCAACTGCGGCCGCTGCTGAGGCCATTGGTCGTGGTGAATTCGATGCAGCGATCGCAGCCCCAGTAGCGGCGGCCCATTATGGGCTGCGTGTAATCGCAGACAACATAGGCGATAACATCGGGGCGATCACTCGTTTTATCGTGGTGACGAAACCAGGTACTTTACCCAAAGCCACGGGCTTTGACCGGACCTCATTGGCTGTTTTTATCGCCATTGATCATGCAGGGGCACTGCTTGAGATTCTGAGCGAGTTTGCCAAACGAGATGTGAATATGACCTTTATTCAGAGTCGTCCCACGGGTTTAGAGCTTGGCCATTATCATTTCATCATCGAAGTTGAAGGCCATAGCGCCGACTCTGCGATTAAGGAGACGATCAAGGCTTTACAGGCGATCTGTGAGGACATCCGTTTCTTGGGATCCTATCCGCGAGAAAAGGTCGGCAAATGATCGATTTGAAATTCCTACGCGAGAACCCTGATGTGGTGCGTGCATCACAAAAGGGGCGCGGTGAGGATATAAGCATCGTAGATAAAGTGTTAGTCAGCGATGAGGCTCGGCGCCTTGCAATCACTGAGTTTGAGGCTCTGCGGGCTGAGCAAAACACGTTATCAAAAGCGGTCGCAGGAGCAAAGGGTGAAGAGAAGAGCGCTCTTTTGGAGCGAGGCAAAACTCTGGCAACGAAGGTAAAACAGGCCGATAACACAAGAGCAGAGTTAGAGGCTGTGACCAAAGAGCTGATCATGCAGCTTTCGAATATTTTGGATCCATCTGCACCGATCGGCAAAGAAGAGGATTTCGTAGTCATCGAACATGTCGGTACACCTCGCGTATTTGACTTTGAGGCCAAAGATCACATCGAACTGGGCAAACTCTTGGGTGCAATCGATACCGAGCGTGGTGCAAAAGTAGCCGGCTCCCGCTCTTACTTCCTCACAGGCGCAGGGGCGATGCTCGAGTTTGCACTCATAAACTATGCAATCACCTCAGCGATCAAAGCCGGTTTTATTCCTGTCATCCCCCCTGTGTTGGTGAATCCATCGGCGATGGAGGGCACAGGATTTTTGGGGCAGGCATCTGAGAACGTCTACCATCTTGAAAGAGATGATCTCTATCTTGTGGGTACCAGTGAGGTCTCTCTTGCAGCCTTTCATATGGATGAGATCTTGCCGGTAGAGAAACTACCTATCCGGTATGCCGGTTATTCATCGTGTTTTCGTCGCGAGGCTGGTACGTATGGCAAAGACACCCGAGGAATCATCCGAGTGCATCAATTTGATAAGGTCGAAATGTTCTCTTTTTGTCACCCCGACCAGGCCCAGGAAGAGCACAGACGCCTCTTGCAGTGGGAAAAACAGATCCTTGATGCGATGGAGCTTCCCTACAGAGTCATCGATGTCGCATCTGGGGATCTGGGTTCAAGTGCTAACCGTAAGTTTGATATCGAGGCATGGATCCCGACACAAAAGGCCTACCGGGAGGTCACAAGTACCTCTAACTGCGCAGAGTTCCAGGCCCGCCGCTTGAATATCCGTTATAAGGATGAGAGTGGAGCCAAGACCGTAGCGACCTTAAATGGGACGTTAGTTGCGATCCCTCGCATGATCGTTGCGATCCTTGAGAACCATCAAAACCCAGATGGCACCGTCAATATACCGAAGGCTCTACAAGCATTCCTTGGCGCCCAACGATTCGAGTTGGTGTGAGTAGACGCCCAAAACTCATTGCAACTGATCTAGATGGCACCATAGTCCAACACAGTAACAAGATCTCAGCACGCACTATCGATATCTTCACTAAGGCCCACGCCATGGGGATCCACATCTTCTTCGTCACAGGGCGACCACCTCGGTGGATGGATGAGATTCGAGATGCCTTTGGCTTTGGTGGGGCGATCTGCGCTAATGGTGCGATGTTGTACGACCTTCAAACCGGCACTGTGACACAAGAGTGGATGATCTCTCAAGAGGATCAATTTCAGATCGCCCATCGTCTGCGCACTGCGATCCCAGGTGTCTCGTTTGCAGTTGAGGCACATGATTATTACTACCGTGAGAAGAGTTACATACCACGATGGGATGTCGGCCTTGATAATGTCGGGGTATCAAAGATCGAAGATGTCATCAAGGGCCCAGCATTGAAGATGTTGGCACGCTGTAGTGCCGGTGAGTTAACCTCCGATCAGATGTTGGAGATAGCCACCGGTGAGCTAGAGGGCTGCGCGACGGTTACGCACTCCAATGCCCGCGAATCCCTGTTGGAGATATCTGCACTTGGAATCTCAAAGGGAGCAACACTCGCGGTTGTGGCATCACGTCTGAATATTGATGCCAGTGATTGTGTCTCATTCGGTGATAACCCCAATGACTTCTCGATGCTGCGCTGGTGTGGACGCTCATTTGCAATGGCCGATGGACATCCTGAGGGGTTCTCACATGCGAGTGGGATCGCTCTTGCCTGTGCAGATGATGGTGTGGCACTCATTCTTGAAGAGATGTTGGAACTCCCTCTCTAATCGGGGATTTTTCGCGGGCCTTTTATTCAGGTAATCTCTCCTATGGAGGGCTCGCATAGCGGCCGAGTGCACCGGTCTTGAAAACCGGCAAACGAAAGTTTCGTGGGTTCAAATCCCACGCCCTCCGCCATCTCTTACCGACTATGTGGCTGAGTTCATAGCCCTTTAGCCCGACTCCATGTAGCCATCCTTAGTAGGCAAGAGGAGAATCAGGCTCAGGAAATACCGTAAGGGAGCTATGTAATGTCGGGTGTCTTCTCGCCAACGAGGGCAAAGATAGACAAACGGACCCTTCGCACGGATAAATGGTGGTTACAACCTGCCCTCACATTTGGAGTCCTAATCTCCTTTGTAATCTATGCAACCTTTAGGGCCTTTGAAAATGCGAACTACTTTGCAGAGCCCCTTATCTCACCTTTCTACTCCCCCTGTCTTTCTGGCGCATGCGAACCCGGGACAGTCCTTGCCATCTTTGGTCAGCCCTTTAACAACCAGTACTTTGGTATCGGAATCTCTCCAGCTCTTTTCATCTTGATCTTTCCTCTTGGTTTTCGTATGACCTGTTATTACTACCGTAAGTCTTACTACCGCGCCTTTTGGATGTCGCCACCGGCATGTGCAGTGGCCGAGCCTCACAAAAAATATACAGGCGAGACACGTGCACCTTTGATCTTGCAGAACAGCCACCGCTGGTTCTTCTACGCAGGTCTGGTCTTTAACATAATTCTCACGTGGGACACCATCTTGGCATTTAGGAATGCCGAGAAAGAGTGGGGCCATATGAGTGTTGGCACACTCGTCTTCATCTTCTCGACGACGATGCTGTGGCTCTATTCACTCTCCTGTCACACCTGTCGTCACACTCTTGGTGGGCGGCTCAAGCACTTCTCTAAACATCCGGTGCGGTATAAGGCTTGGAGCCTTGTCTCAGCACTCAATCACAGACACCCGACCTTTGCTTGGATCTCACTCTTTGGGGTGGCAGGTGCCGATATTTATGTACGCGCGGTTGCAACGGGTGCAATCACTAACTTCTACTTCTTCTAAGGGAAAATGATATGAGCGAGTTAGAGCGTCACTCCTATGACGTCGTTGTCATCGGTGCAGGCGGTGCTGGTCTGCGCGCAGCAGTCGAGGCGCGTGAGGCGGGCCTGCGCGTTGCGATTATCTGCAAATCCCTATTTGGTAAGGCCCATACAGTCATGGCCGAGGGTGGCGCAGCTGCCTCGATGGGGAATGCAAATGAGAAAGATAATTGGATGGTTCACTTTCGCGACACTATGCGTGGTGGCAAATTCCTCAGTCACTACCGTATGGCAGAGCTCCACGCCAAAGAGGCGCCAGATCGCATCTGGGAGCTGGAGATGTGGGGTGCACTCTTTGATCGCACCAAGGCGGGCAAGATCTCACAACGCAACTTCGGAGGACATGAGTACCCACGCCTTGCACACGTTGGGGATCGCACAGGTCTAGAGCTCATCCGTACGATGCAGCAGAAGATCGTTGCCTTGCAGCAGAAAGATGGTCGCGACACAGGCGACATGGAGAGTGGGATCAAGGTTTTTGCAGAGCTGACGATCACGGACATCCTCAAAGAGAATGGGAGAGTCTCTGGTGCCTATGGCTACTGGCGCGAGAGCGGTGAGGAGGTCGCCTTCCAAGCACCGGCCGTTGTTATCGCAACGGGCGGGGTTGGCAAGACCTTCAAAGTTACCTCCAACTCTTGGGAGGGTACTGGAGATGGTCATGCACTTGCACTCAAAGCCGGTGCCAATCTCGTTGACATGGAGTTTTTACAGTTCCATCCAACGGGAATGGTTTGGCCACCATCGGTGCGGGGGATTTTAGTCACCGAATCTGTGCGCGGTGAGGGTGGAGTTCTCACCAACTCCGATGGTAAGCGCTTCATGTTCAATTACATCCCAGAGGTATTCAAAGATAAGTATGCAGATAATGAGGCAGAGGCAGATCGCTGGTATGAGGATCAAGATAACAACCGTCGTCCGCCTGAGCTGTTGCCCCGCGATGAGGTCGCGCGTGCGATCAATAGTGAGGTAAAGGCAGGTCGAGGTGGCGAACATGGTGGGATCTACTTAGATGTCTCAAAGCGCTTATCGGCCGAAGTCATCAAAAAGAAGCTTCCCTCTATGTGGCACCAATTCTTCGAGCTCGCCGGTGTTGATATCACCAAGGAGGCGATGGAGGTCGGTCCAACCTGTCACTACATCATGGGCGGGGTAGAGGTAGATCCCGATACTGCCGCTGCCGTCGGTGTGCCAGGGCTCTTTGCCGCAGGTGAAGTCGCCGGCGGGATGCATGGCTCCAATCGTCTGGGTGGAAACTCATTGTCAGATCTTCTAGTCTTTGGCCGTCGCGCCGGAATCGGCGCTGTTGAGTACGTAAAGAACAACCCTGCAAATCCAGTGAGTGATTCGGCGATCGCAGCGGCGGCATCGAAAATTCAAGCACCATTTAACCGTGAAGGCGGAGAGAACTCCTACGCACTTCATGCAGAGTTACAGGAGATCACGCAAGATCTTGTCGGAATTATCCGCACAGGAAGTGAGCTCAAAGAGGCGATTACAAAGATTGCACAGATCAGACAGCGCAGTGCAAACGTCGCTGTGGCTGGTGGACGTAAATTCAACCCGGGTTTTCACCTTGCATTTGATCTCGATAACATGTTGTTAGTCGCTGAGAGCACAGCGAAGTCGGCGATAGCCCGAGAAGAGTCGCGTGGGGGTCACACTCGTGATGACTTCCCGGTGATGAGTGATAAGTGGCGCCAGGTCAACCACATCTCATCATTTGATGGCAGCCAGATCTCTGTTCGCACACAAGTACTACCGAATATGCCCAAGGAGCTCTTTGATCTCTTTGACATCCACGAGCTGGAAAAATACATGACATCAGAAGAGGTCTCGAAAGGTGGTTCCAAGTAATGACACGCAATGTCAAACTCCGTATCTGGCGTGGAGATTCAACCGATGGAGGCCTTCAAGATGTTCAAGTTGAGGCCAATACCGGTGAAGTGGTTCTAGATGTCATCCACCGCGTTCAAGCGACGCAGATGGGTGATCTTGCCGTTCGCTGGAACTGCAAAGCCGGTAAGTGCGGCTCTTGTTCTATGGAGATCAATGGAAAACCCCGTCTTGCCTGTATGACCCAGGTCGCCTCTTTTGGTGATGAAGAGGTAATCACAGTGACACCTCTGCGCGCCTTCCCAGTCATCAAAGATCTGGTCACCGACGTCTCCTTCAACTACAAAAAGGCGATGGAGATCCCTGCCTACGAGCATCCACAGAACTTGGGTCCGGGTGAGGCCCGTATGGAGCAGATCGATGTGGAGCGCTCGCAGGAGTTCCGTAACTGTATCGAGTGCTTCCTATGTCAAGATGTGTGTCATGTGGTTCGAGATCACGAAGAGAACAAAAAATCCTTTGCCGGTCCTCGCTTCTTCATCCGTATCGCCGAACTAGATATGCATCCGCTGGATACCCTAAAGAACCGCAAGCGCACTGCTCAGGAAGAGCATGGGTTAGGAATGTGCAATATCACCAAGTGTTGCACCGAGATCTGCCCCCAACATATCCGGATCACAGACAACGGGATCATCCCGATGAAAGAGCGTGTTGTAGATACTAAATACGATCCTGTGCGCTGGCTAGGCTCCAAAATCCGCAAACGTGAGGGAATTGTTTAACTCTTTGATTCAAGCTTTAGCGCAGTGAGGCCATCCAGGCCTCGATCTCATCTGGGTGATGTGGGATATGTTCGCTCAAATTGATACAGCCTTCATCGGTTACAACGACATCATCTTCGATGCGAATACCGATACCGCGGTACTCAGCTGGGAACAACTCGTCATCAGGTTGGATATACAGACCAGGCTCAACCGTTAGACACATACCGGTCCTTAAAATCGCATCACGATACTGATCTGTGCGTGCTTGCGCGCAGTCATGCACATCAAGACCTAGCATGTGGCTGACCCCATGCAAACTCCACCGTTTGTGTAATCCAATTTGGGGATCCATGATCTCTTCAAGGCTGCTCGTTAATATCCCCATATCAATCAAACCCTGGGCCAGAACAGTGTGGCTGGCTTTATTGACTGCCAGAAATGGCACACCATCTCTTACTGCAGCGATACCTGCCTTTTGCGACTCATATACGAGCATGTATAGGGCGCGTTGTGCCGGGGTGAATTTGCCGTTGATTGGCAGGGTTCTGGTGATATCTGCCGTGTAATACGAGTCGAGCTCGACACCGGCATCGACTAAAAGGAGCTCCCCTCTTTTAATATCCCCATCATTGCGAGTCCAATGCAGGATGCAGGCGTGCGAGCCTGAGGCGGCGATTGTCGAGTATCCCAGATCATTTCCCTCAACACGTGCACGGCCAAAAAATGCCGCCTCGATGACGCGCTCACCCCGGGGAGTCTTCGCCGCCGCAGGTAAGACACGGATGATGTCACTAAAGCCACGGTGTGTGGCATCAACGGCCTTTTGTAGCTCTGCAACCTCGTACTCATCTTTGATCAGACGGGCAACTGAGACAAAGTTTACTAACTCATCTGAGCGAGCATGTACTTTGATTACCGCATCCACAACTTCGTCATAGCCATGAAGGGCTGCAGCAACGCGACCTTTGAGAAATTTTTGTAACTCACTGACTGCACGGACCTCGATACCGTAACGCTGTGATGCCTCTTCAGTTGTAAATCGGCGACCGACCCAGAGTTCACCGTTTTTCGCATCACGGTAGAAAGCATCGGTATCACGCGTGGACCGGGGATTGATAAAAAGGATGGGTGTGTGGCCATCTAGTGACGGGTCCATCACTAAGACTGAGTCAGGATGGGCCTCTACTCCTTGCACGCCGGTGTAGTAAGCGAATGCGCTATGGGGTCGGTACTGATAATCAGTGTCATTGCTACGCTGCTTTGGGCCACCGCTTGGAAGGATGAGCCTTAACCCTTTGAAGGCTGCAGATAATTGTGCACGGCGATGTAGACAATGTGGGATTACCTCACCCTGTGTGATTCCTGTTAATGGGGTCGGCGCCCAACCACTCTTCATGAACTCACCAAAGATCTCCGATGGCGCGACGTCATAGACCCGTTTTGAACCAGTATCTAGCGCCCTATCCCCGTTATTCATATGGAGAGCGTACAAGGGTGGGATAGCCAGACCAAGTCACTAGGCTAAACTCACCTGTGTTCAAGGAGACGTCGCATAGCCCGGTCGAGTGCGCCTCACTGCTAACGAGGTAAGGTAGAAATACCTTCGGAGGTTCAAATCCTCTCGTCTCCGCTCAAAGAGTTTAAGGAGCGGTCGTGTCTACTTTTAAAGTCGCGATTATTGGTGCGGGCCCAGCGGGCTACTTCGCAGCACAAGCTCTTCAAAACCTACAAAGTGATGAACGTATCTTTGCAATTGACATGATTGAGCGCCTACCAACTCCTTGGGGTTTAGTACGAAGTGGTGTCGCACCAGATCATCCAAAGATCAAAACAGTCTCAAAGGTCTTTGAAAAGATCGCCGCAGACCCGAACTTTCGGCTATTTGCGAATCTTGAGATTGGTGGTGAGATCAGCGTCGCTGCGTTGGCTCAGAAATACGATGCCATCGTGCTTGCAACAGGCTCTTCATTAGGTAAAAAACTAGGGATTCCAGGTGAAGATTTACCTGGTTCTCTATCGGCGGCAGAGTTCGTGCCTTGGTATAACGCACATCCAGAGTTCGCAGATGTCGCAGTTCGCCTTGATTGTGACACCGCAGTTGTCATCGGTGCAGGCAACGTTGCGATGGATGTCGCGCGCATGCTTGCACTAGAGCCATCAGAGCTTGATCCCACCGATACTGCCGAGCATGCAATAGGGGCCTTTAAGACAAGTGAGGTGCGCAATGTCTATATCAGCGCTCGCCGTGGAGCAGAGCATGCAGCATTCACATCACCTGAGATCCGTGAGCTTCCCAAACTAGAGCACACCACTGTTCACATACAAAGAGGTGATATCCAAGAGGCGATCACCCGGGCAGGCAGCGAACCGGAAAAAGATGTGAAAAGTAACCTTGATGCGATGCTGGCTATCGCCCAATCCGATCGCAGCCAGCATGAGCGCACTCTGCATTTTCTCTTCCAGCACACACCAAAGGCGATCCTGGGTAGTGAGCGAGTCGAGGGTGTCCTCTATTCGACACCAAACGGGGATGTCACCATCCCCTGCGGCCTAGTTATTACGGCAATCGGATATCACGTGCAGGGAATCGATGGTGTCCCTTATGAGAATGGCAAGGTCGTCAACATTGACGGGCGTGTGAGCCAGGGAGTCTATGTAGTGGGTTGGGCCAAGCGCGGCCCAACGGGAGTCATTGGAACCAACAAATCCGATTCTGCAGCGGTGATCGAACTCTTGGTTGCAGATCTGAAGAGCCCAAAGGGGGCGGGGGACATCTCCCAACTCATCACTAATCAGAGAGTCATTGACCAATCGGGGTGGGCGAGAATCAATGCCGCCGAGATCGCAGCGGGTGAGCCAAGGGGTAAACCTCGAGTCAAGAGTGTTACACAGGAAGAGCTCTTGAAGCTAGCGGCTTTGTAGCCTTATCCATTGAGGGGTAACCATGTCGTTACCTGCCGAGTTAGTAAAGATATCTATCTTCTGATTAGATTTGGCCATGAAATCATCCTGGTCAAAACAAAAACTCTTTAGGTGGGGCTCCTTAGCCTTAACTACGTCATTCCTCGCCTCATTATTAGTTCCCATGGCCCAAGCCAACCCGTTCTCAACACCGAACGCTCCGACAAGTGTGACCTCTTACTTGAGTTCACGTGGTGTAGTCGTTAAATGGGTTCCAGGCGCCGCTGTCGCACCTGGTGTCATGGGCCACGTCGTCTCGGCAGGAGCGGGCTCCTGTCCAATATTTGTACCAATAGCTAATCGTTCGATTATCACCATGCCTGTCGTTGAAGGCCAGCCGGCGGGGACTCCTGTCGTTCAAGCGGTGAATGCATATGGTTTTTCTAAGCCAACGGCATCGAGCAAGGCTTACACAGCCGCGCAACTTGCCACTGTTGCAAGCTCAAGGAATCAAGCGGTGCAAGTTCTACAACTGAGCGACCTCCATGGCGCCATCGAAGTCGGTGGATCATTCGGTGCGGCCCTGCTTGCAAGCAACTGGACGGCAGATCGCCTTGCAAACAAGGCAACAATCGCCCTTTCAGCAGGTGACAATATCGGGGCTGCTCCACCGATCTCCACAGAGTTTGAAGAGCTTCCGACAATCGAAGCGCTCAATCTTGCAAAGCTAGATGTTTCAGTCTTAGGTAATCACGAACATGATCGCAACCTTGATCACCTGAATAAGATAATTGGGGCCTCAGACTTTCAGTGGGTCGTCTCAAACTACAACCCTGATTCTTTGAATGTCCTTAAGTCAGGTGCAAAGCAGGCCAAGAGATACATCATCATCGAGCGTGGTGGAGTGAAGATCGGCGTAGTAGGCACAAACACTCCAGAGACAATCGAGCAGGTATTTCCTGGAAACCTTGATTACAAGGATGCATCAGGAGAAAAGAAGACAATCACCATCAATCCAGGTGTTGAGGGCGTTAACGCTGCAATAGTTGAAGCGAAGGCAAATGGCGCAGCTATCGTGATCGCGATCTTGCACCAAGGCTGGCAGGAGAATTCCAACGGTAGTGCAAACGGAATCTTGAACACAATGGCCTCACAGATAAAGGGCGCAGCTGCTATCTACGGTGGCCATAGCCATCAGACATTTGCATCTGTGGTCTCAGGAGGCAGAACGGCCACACCAACTATTATCGGTCAGGTCCGGAACTCAGGTGTCGAGTACACCCGCACACAGATCTGTATGCGTGATGGGACGGTTGTCGGTCAGTCTATTCAACACGTTCTCAAGGCTGCATCAGCGACAATCAACACAGGTATCGTCTCAACAGTCACGACACAAGATGCCACAGCAGCGGCAATGGTCAAGAGGTACAAGGACCAGCTCTCTGCAAAGCTTGATATCAAAATCGGTCAAGTCTCTGGGGTATTCCCACGTGGTGGAGCACCAGCTGTAGAGCGCTCAGGTGAGACTCCTATGGGTAACTACATAGCAGATCTCATGCGTACTAAGTACAAGACTGATTTTGCCGTCCAAAATGGCGGCGGTATCCGCGATACATTCCCTGCAAAAACATACACGCCAGCAAATACCACACTAGTTCGAACAGGTACTGGTCCTCTGGATGTGACTCTGGGTGATGCTCTGACTGTCTTTCCATTCGGTAATCAGATTGCCACAAGCGTTGTAACTGGTGAGAATCTGTGGAAGGCACTTGAAAACGGTGTTGGCGGTAACTATCCAGGAGATGGACGCTTCCCACAGATCTCAGGATTCAAGTTCTCGTTTGACCCATCCAAGCCAATCGGCTCACGTATCGTAGAGGTGACAAAACTAGATGGAACAGCGATTGCTAAGGATGCAAAGCAGTACTCACTGACAACCCTTGACTTCGTAATCTACGGTGGAGATGGCTATTTAAATGTCTTCTCCCCTGCACAAGCAAAGGTAAAGGGAGCCTTACTAGATTTATTTGTAGATTCTCTCAAGGCAGATCTAGCCGCGAAAAAGGTGACGCAAGTTCCTGCAGCAGATGGGCGTATCAAAAAGGTTGGCTAATACAAGTAACCAATGAAAGTAGTAAACAAAGGGCGCTCGAGAGATCGGGCGCCCTCTGTGCTTGATCTCTCCTTACTTGGGTGTTTTGGTGGGAAGTGAAAAGAAGGTACTATTTCCCGCACTTCCTCAAAATACTCAATAAGCGCGCGTAGCTCAACGGATAGAGCATCTGACT
>SXGT01007709.1_pt1 | contig 47794 bp, 34 predicted proteins | sample 3176221 | NCBI WGS metagenome assembly SXGT01 (sample SAMN11356862, study PRJNA531348) | freshwater metagenome | isolation source: freshwater sample F1-120 | place: China: Fuxian Lake, Yuxi | collected 2017-12-25 | reverse complement strand
GCGCGCATGAGCACGCGCTGGCCTGCGAGAGCCACATCTTTCACGCTGCGCTTCAGCATCGGGACGTCTCCTCGCGCGCGGCCACGAGATCGCGGCCGCGCTTTCCGCCGGAAGTTCTCAGCCGAGAGCGTGAGCCTTGGCCATCAGGTCGCGACAACGATTCGAGTAGCCCCACTCGTGGTCGTACCAGGAGACCACCTTCACCATGCGCTTCTCCATCACCATGGTGCTGTCACCGTCGATGATCGAGGAATGTGGATTGCCCACGATGTCGCTGCTGACGATGGGATCCATGGTGAACTCGAGCACGCCCTTCAGCGCGCCGTCGGCCGCGGATTGCAGCGCCGCGTTCACTTCCTCCTTCGTGACGTCGCGGCTGACGCGGACGACCAGATCGGTCACCGATCCATCCGGCACCGGCACGCGGAGCGCGAGACCATGGAGCTTGCCCTTCAGCGCCGGAATGACGAGGCCGACAGCCTTCGCCGCACCTGTGGTGGTCGGAATGATGTTGACCGCCGCCGCGCGCGCACGGCGCTTGTCCTTGTGCAGCACATCCAGCACGCCCTGATCGTTGGTGTAGGCATGCACCGTGGTCATCAAGCCATGCTCGATGCCGAAGGACTCATGCAGCACCTTCGCCATGGGTGCGAGGCAGTTCGTGGTGCACGATGCGTTCGAGATGATGCGGTGCTCCGCCTTCAGTTCCGCATCATTGACGCCCAAGACCACCGTCGCGTCGATCTCGTCCTTCGCGGGCACCGTGAGCAGCACACGGCGCGCGCCTGCCGCGAGATGCTTCTCGCAGTCAGCGCGTCCCGAGAAGATGCCCGTCGATTCCACGGCGAAGTCCACCGCGAGATCCTTCCAAGGCAGCTTGGCCGGATCGCGTTCGGCGCACACCTTCACGGACTTGCCGTTCACGATGAGCGCGCCTTCGGCGGCACTGACCGTGCCATCGAAACCGCCGTGCACGCTGTCGTACTTCAGGAGGTACGCGAGCGTGTCCGCAGGGCCGAGATCGTTGATGGCCACCACTTCGAAGCGGGGGTCCTTCTGCAAGATGCGGAAGACATTGCGGCCAATGCGGCCGAAACCATTGATGCCAACGCGGATGGCCATCGGAGGGAGCTCCTCGGGAGATCAGGGGTGTCTCTGCACGCAGCGCGGATTGCAGCTGCGGTGTGCCTCGCGGCACCGCGCGATGATACGGTGCGACGTGTCACCCTCAACGCGAAAGAACTCTCCCAGGGCAACGAAAGAACGCCCGCGAACCAGCGCGGATCGGCTCAGCCTGTTGCTGCGGCGCGTGCGGAGAGGCCCCGGCGCGCGCGTGGCCGTTGCCTGCTCGGGCGGTGCGGATTCCATGGCGCTCCTGCTCCTCGCGAGGAGTGTTTTCCCGGGCCTCGTGGCCTTCCATGTGGACCACGGCACACGTGCCGGCGCCTCAACGCGCGATGCCGCCTGGCTCCGGCGTCGCTGTCGCGCCCTCGACATCCCGCTCTCTGTCAAGAAACTCCGTATCGAACCCGGCCCAGGATTCGAATCCAGAGCACGTGCCGCACGCTATGCGGCCTTTGAATCCATGGCCAGGGCGGGGGGCATCACCCATCTCCTCCTCGCCCACCACGCGGACGATCAGGCGGAGACCGTGGCGTTGCGCATGCAACGTGGCAGCGGTGCGCGAGGTCTCGGTGCGATGCAGGTGCGGCGCGTCACGGCGTCCGGTCTGGTGCTGTGTCGCCCGTTCCTCGCCGTGCGGCGCGAGGAACTGCGGCGCGTGCTCGCAGAACTCGGCAGCACATGGCGTGAGGACTTGACCAACGCGTTGCCCATCACAGATCGCAACATCCTCCGCTCACAACTCCGGGGTGACCATGCGACCCACAGGCAGCTGCTCCGTGTAGCCCACGCCGCTGCAACCCTGCATCGCCGCGCGCTGACCGAGGTGCGGCGCACGGTTCCGGCGCGCTGCCTCGTGCGCGAACCGGGCTTCGTGGCCGTGCGCACGGCCCGCGTGCGCGAGGTGCCACCTCGTCTGCACGCAGCACTCATCGAATACCTCCTGGGCCTCAATGCCCCGCTCCTCCGCCGGGACCACGCAACGTTTTCTCGCGCGCTGCTCAGAGCCTCTCTGCGCGCACATCTCAGTGGCGGCTGGCGCCTTGAACAGGATGGCCAATGGCTCGTGCTCAGCGCCCCCGCCGTGTGCGATTTCCTCAGCGCCGTCCGCGCGCCGACAGCAGCGGGATTCACCGCAAGAGAGCGGCAAGCGCAGCACGCCGTCCTGCGATTCACGCTGCGTCAACTCACCCGCCAACGCGCTGTCGATGCCGCCCTGGCCGCGGCCCGCAAGGATCCAACGCGCGCCGTGCTGGCGCTGGCGCCCGACCGCCTTGTCCAGTTCCGGACCGCTCAGCGCTATCGCCCACTCGGAGCCAACGGCAGCAAACTCCTGAGCGATGCTCTCCGCGAACGCGGCATCCCGCGCGCGCTTCGAAGAGACTGGCCTCTCCTCCAGGACGCGGTCGGATTCCTCTGGGCTCCGGGGCTCGTGCCGGCGGAACGAGCGCGGGTTGTCAGTGCGCCTGCCTGGGCGATCACCAGCCGCGGTCCCTTCCTGACCTTCGTTCGCGGCAAGGCGTGATCTGCAACGCAAACCGCCCTCTGCACAGCGGGCGACAGTTCGTGTTGCTCCGCGTCGATACAGGCCTCGCAAAAAGCAGAGACGCCGCGCCGGCCTCGAGGGCCGCGCGGCGCGTTGCTGTCAGCGGATGCTGATGCGGTTCAGCGGAGCACAGCGATCTGTCCGCAGCGCGTGAGACCCACGAGAAGCCCGGCGTCGCCGGTCTCCACGAGGAAGTCCACGCCCGCCGTCGAAGTGCCGCCGAGCATGGCGCCCGTGGTCGCATCGAAGCGACCGATGCCTTCGCCGCAGGTCAGGTAGACCGACTTGGCCGAGGCGGCGAGCATGCGCTTCGTCTTGGTGTGGATTCCGGGCTTGCCGTCCTTGCCGGTCCAGAGCTCAGCGCCCGTGACGAGATCGAGGACATGAAGCCCCGAGCCGTTGACGGCGAAGGCCTTGCCACCGGCCGCCTGAGGCTTGCCCGTGAAAGGCGAGTCCGTGCGGAACACCCAACGCGACGTACCGCTGGCGCCATCGAGGCAATAGAGGCCATGGTCCTGACAGCTCGCGAGGATGGAGCTTGTGACCGCACCCTTGGTGCTGGTGCTGTGTGTGCAGAGCTCGCCATTCAGATCGCCGAGGAGCTTTCTCGTCCAAGCCGGTGCGGAAGGCTGACCTTCATCCCAGCCCGCGCTCGGAAGCGCCGTGATCTCGCCGTCGCCAGTGCCCACGACGACCAGCATGCGCCGACCTGAGGGTGACATGACAGGACCGTTGAACATCGTGCCGGTCGCGCGCCAGCGCCAGCCCGTGAGTCCGTCCGCCGGGCTCACCGCATGCACCGCATTGTCGGCGAGCGAGGTCACGAACACGGTGCTTTCCGTCGAGCCAGCGCCACCGACGGGCACGAGCTTGAGGGGTGTGCTGACACGGCCGTCGCGCGCGCCGTTCCTGCGCTTCAAGACCACCATGCCCGCACCGTTGTCGAGCAAGCACACCACGTGCTGCGCGCTCACCGTGGGGCGCGTGCGGAAGGGCGTCTTGCCAACGACCGTGAGCCAGCGCGGCACACCCGTCGTGAGCTCGATGCAGTGCACTTCGAAGCCCTCTTGGCCCTTGACCACGGCGAAGAGTTCATTGTCGACGGCAAACGCATCGAGGACGACGCCACCGTCGAAGCGCTTGGCGCCCCAGACAAGTTCAGCGCCGCTGGCTGCGAGCGTGGCTTCAAGGGACGCGCCCTTCGCGGCCACGGGGCAGGTGCCGGTCTCGGGGCAGCTCGCCTTGGACGCGCAAGCCTCATCCTTCTCGCAGCAGTCCTTGCTGGAGGCCTCGCACTTGGTCTCGCAGTTTGCCGAAGACTTGGCCTCGCATCCTGCTGCAGAAGGACAGGCCTTGGCATCGCTGCACGCCTTGTCCGCGGTGCACGAGTCACCAGCGGCGGGGCAGGAAGCACCCTTCGCTCCAGTAGAGGGGCAAGAGCCGCAATCGGCCTTGCTGGCATCGCAGCCGGCATCTGCACCGCAGGATGCCCCACCGTGACATGCACCAAGCGCGAGGGCGATGACACCCGCGAGCACGAAGCTTGCGAACAACTTGGACATGAGAATTCTCCGGACAGGGACCCATTGGGCCCCGCTTTTTCCCCGAACAGGACGCTCAATGTACGCGGGAGCCTCTAGCCGTCAAGAATGTCCGAAGCCCCTGCATCGGCGCGGAGATACGATGGCCCGCCATGTCCGGAACGCCGGCCGCAACGCGGCTCCAGTCAAGCCTCCTTGAACTCCAGGCTCGGATTGCCGCTGCGGCCGCTGAATCCGGCCGGGAGGCCGGGGCCGTCCGGCTCATCGCAGTCACCAAGGGCCTCCCCCCGGAGTCCATCCAGCAGATTCTGCGACTCGGACTCGTTGATCACGGTGAGAACCGTCCGGAACGGCTTCCGGAACTGGCGCTCCACTTCCCTCCCGCCGAACGTCCGCGCTGGCATCTCATCGGGCATGTTCAATCCAGGAAGCTCCGCGCTGCCCTGCCTCTCGCAGCCTGCATCCAGTCGATCCACTCTCTTGAGCTCCTCGAATTGGTTGAGGCCCGCCTGCAGGCGCTCGGCCGCGAGATCCCCTGCTTGGTCCAAGTGAACGTGTCGGGCGAAGCCACGAAACAGGGCGTGGATGCGGCGCATCTTCGTCCGCTGATCGAGCGAGCCGCCTCGTGCCGCCATGCGCGCGTCACGGGCCTCATGACCATGGCGCCCATCGACGCACCTGTTGCTGTCCAAGCGCGCGTCTTCGCTGCGGCTCGAGCTCTCCGTGACGGGTTCGCTACCAAGGATCTCCCGCTCAAAGAGCTCAGCATGGGCATGTCCGGTGACTTCGAGGCCGCCATCCGCGAGGGCGCCACCATGGTGCGCATCGGCACGGCACTCACGCACGGCGCATGGGAGGCCTGATGGCGGCGGATAAGATGTCCCCCATGCCCTGCCTCGTAGTGGAGAACGGCAGCCAGCGATCCAGACGTTTTGAAATCCCGGATGGTGGACGGCTCGTCATCGGGCGCGATCCAGAGGCAGAAGTTCCTCTTGACGATCATCTCTGCTCGCGACGCCACTGCGAAGTTGTGCGCGCGGGCGATGCGGTCACCCTGAGAGACTTGGACTCCAGCAACGGGACCTTCGTGAACGAGGTGAGGATCACTGAAGCGCGACTGAAACCGGGGGACGTCGTCCATGCCGGCGAAACACACATGACCTTCACGGCAGATGCAGACGACTCGCGCGAAGCTGGCAAAGGCCTCGTGGGCAAGACGGTTGGTGGCTACCGGATCATCGAACGCCTCGGACGCGGCGCCATGGGCACGGTCTACAAGGCGACGCAGGTCAGTCTGGATCGCGTGGTCGCACTCAAGATCCTTTCGCCCCGGCTTTCGTCCGACCCGAAGGAAGTGACGCGCTTCACCAATGAGGCGCGCGCTGCCGCCAAGCTGAATCACCAGAATGTGGTGGCGGTGTACGAAACTGGTTCTGATCAGGATCTCAACTTCTACTCGATGGAGTACATCGAGAACGGCAGCGTGCAGGATCTTGCGACGCGCGAGGGGCGCCTCGAACCGGATCTCGCTCTCGACATCATTCTCGATGCGGCCCGCGGTCTCGAGTACGCAGAGAAGCGCGGCATCGTCCACAGAGACATCAAGCCCGACAATCTCATGATCAACGCCGATGGCGTGGTCAAGATCGCGGACATGGGACTCGCGCGCGACGCCGGCGAAATGGCGCATCGCGCAGAGAGCGGTGGCGAAGAGGCGATCTTCGGAACGCCGCACTTCATCAGCCCCGAACAGGCGAATGGCGCGCGCGTTGATACGCGTTCGGACATCTACTCCCTCGGCGCCACGCTCTATCGCCTGCTGGCCGGTACGACAGTGTTCCAGGGTGCGAACGTGAGCGTGATCATCCAGAAGCAGATCGAGGAATTGCCACGACCGGTGCGGGAAACGCATGCGGATGTGCCGCCCGCCCTTGATGAACTCATGCTGCGGATGCTCAAGAAGGATCCTGCCGAGAGACCGCAGACAGCGGCCGAGCTCGTGCAGGCTCTCGAGAACATTCAGAGCGGGACGAAGCGCAAAGGACGCGGCGGACTCATCGCCGCAGGGCTGCTCCTGCTCGCAGCAGGTGGAGCCGGAGTCTTCTATTTCCTCCAACCAGATCCAGCGCCGTCTCCGGCTCCGGGGCCTTCGAACACCACGGTCATCGTGGATGACTCCTCCGCCAAGGCGGCCGAGGCCGCGGCCAGAGCCAAGCTCCGGGAAGCGGAAGCGCGCGAGCGCCTCGCCGACCTGAAGCTCGAGGACGCGCAGCTGAAGGATGAAGCACGCGACGCAGGGAGGCTTGCAGCCCTGAAGGCGCGCTACGAGGCCTTCGCCACCACCTACGCGGGCACGGAAGCTGCGACAGCAGTCACGAACGCGGTGACCTCATTGGACACGGAACTCGCCGCCCACGGTGCGCGCATCGAAGCCGTCACCAAGGCCGCAGCACAGCGTGCCGAACAGGCGGAACTTCGGAAGAACGCGGCCCTGCGCACGGCAGACGAAAGCACCGTCGGCGGCCAGCAAGGGCTCGGACTCACCGCTCTCGAAGCGGCCCTCGCGGCGCCGGACATCGCAGGTTCACCCCACGCCACGGTCTTGCGGACGAAGGCCGACACGATCCTCGCCGCGCTGGTGCAGGAGTGCAGCACACTCCGCGCCAACGCAAAGGTGGCCGCAGACGTGAACTCCGCCGCCCTCGGCATGGAGAAGCGCGCCGTGCAGTTGAAGGAAGGACTCGGCGCGCTCGATGCACTGCAGCCCGTGCGCGATCTCGTGAAGGCACTCGAAGACGATGCCGCTTCGCTTCGCAGCGCTTTCGCGAAGAAGACCGAAGAGGATCGGCGGCACGACGCAACGCTCACTCAATCCACTCTGCGCAAGGCCACGCTCGCGCTCGCCGAGAAGTTTGACCTCGCCACACCGCGCCGCGACATCGAGGATGCCCGTGGTCGTCTGAAAACGCCCGCCGCAGCCGGGGCGTTCAATGAAATCCTTGAAGACATGGATGCCCTCGACCGCTTCAAGCAGACGATGGTGCGCGAACTCACCGGCGGCTTGAAGAACCCGCCCCTCAGGATGCCCTCCGAACGCGACCCACTGCGCCTCGTCACATGGAACTTCATCGGCGCGGATGCGAAGGGCTTCACAGCGCGCCTTGGTGCGGCGGAACCAAGAGTCTTCGCATGGAGCGAACTGAAGCCTGCGCTGCTCCTCGAACACGTGTTCAAGCCTCGCCTGCCGGACGGAGCGGAATTGCACCGCGATAGCGCCGTGTTCGCGCTGCACGCGGGCTTGCCGGAGGATGCACTGCAACTCCTCGGCTCCGACGAGGATGCGAAGGCTCGCACGCTGAAGGCTCGCGCCGCGCGGGAAGCCGAAGCGGCGCGCCTGCTCGCCGAAATTCGCGACCTCGAGAAGCGCGCTGCGGACAACGAACGCATATGGGTGCAATTGCTCCCGCGCATCGAGGATTTCTTGAAGCGCTTCGCGGACACGGTTGTGGGGCAGCTGAATACCAGGGGCGATGGACGCTGAATCCACGGCACTTCCGGCTCTGTCGGCCACGGGCCGCGGCTCCGTGCTGCGCTGCACGTGCCGGCCGGGAAGGCCCGTGACCCGCCTCGATGGCATCCACGGCGACATGTTGCGGGTCGACCTCGCGGCCCCTCCAGAAGACGGCAAGGCCAACGCTGAGTTGCTGAAGCTGCTGACGCGCATCCTTGGCCTCCCCGCGTCACGCGTCCAGCTCAAGAGCGGACACGCCGCGCGCAAGAAATCCGTGCACATTGAGAGCCTCGCCCCGGACGCGGCAGCCGCGCTCCTCTCGCCATGGCTGGCTGCGGGGCGGTAATCTCCGCGCGGGAGTTCCTGCATGCAGCCGAGCCTCGACAAGATCCGCGAATCCGCATCCGTCATCCGCGCCGCCGCCCCACGCCTGAAGCCGCGTGTCGGGATCATCTTTGGCACGGGGCTTTCGAGCTTGCGCAAGGACTTCAAGTCTGCGGTCACGCTCCCCTACGCGAAGATCCCGCATTTCGTCCGGAGCACCGTCGAGAGCCACCCCGGCGAACTCGTTCTCGGAACCCTCGAAGGCGTGCCGGTGGTGGCGATGCGTGGCCGCTTCCACGCCTATGAAGGCTGGAGCTTCGAGGAGATCACCTATCCCGTGCGCGTGATGCGCGAACTCGGCTGCGAGATTCTCATCGTCAGCAACGCATGTGGGTTGATGAACCCGGCCTGGAAGGTGGCGGAGGTGATGCTGATCGACGATCACATCAACCTCATGAACGGCAATCCGCTGCTCGGCCCGAACAACGACAAGCTCGGCCCGCGCTTCCCGGACATGTCCGCGCCTTATGACAAGAAGCTCATGGACATGGCGGCCGCGACCGCCCTCGCGGAAGGCATCAGGCTCGAAAAAGGTGTCTATGTGGCGGTGCTGGGCCCGAACCTCGAGACGCGCGCGGAGTACCGCATGCTGCGCGCTCTCGGCGCCGACGTGGTGGGCATGAGCACCGTGCCCGAAGTCATCGTCGCCGCGCACTGCGGACTCAGGGTCCTCGGTTTCTCGGTGATGACCGACGCCTGCTTCCCGGATGCCCTCACGCCCACGGCGCTGCCGGAAATCCTCGCCCGCGCGGCGGAAGCGGAGCCGAAGCTGAATACGATCGTCCGCGGCGTGATGCGAAAACTCGGCCGGGCGAAGCGCTGAGTTTCCTTGCCGGTTCTGGCGCTTCCTTTTATCGTCCCGCGTCAGCATGAGCGACGCAGCCCCACAGGAATCCGGATCGTCTCAAGTGCGCCTTGAAGAGGCCGCGCTCGCGGAGTGGCGTCGACTCGGGCTTTTCCGGGCGACATTGGCGCGGAGGCAGGACGCTCCACGTTTCACCTTCTATGAAGGTCCACCCACAGCGAACGGCCGGCCGGGTATCCACCACGTTCTCTCGCGCACGCTGAAGGATGTGATCTGCCGCTTCCACGACCTCGACGGCAAACGCGTGGAGAGGAAGGCAGGCTGGGACACCCACGGCCTGCCCGTGGAAGTCGAAGTCGAGAAGCAACTGAAGATTCACGGCAAGGAAGCGATTGCCGCCTACGGCGTGGAAGCCTTCACGCGGAAGTGCATCGATTCGGTGTTCCAGTATGTGGGCGACTGGGAAAAGCTGACGGAGCGCATCGGCTACTGGCTGGACCTCGACGACCCTTACGTCACCTACCACGAGAACTACGTGGAGTCGGTGTGGTGGTCTCTGAAGGAACTGCACAAGAAGGGTCTGCTCTACCAGAGTCACAAGACCATCTGGTGGTGGCCGCGCGGCGGAACTGCACTTTCGAGTGCGGAAGTAGGGCTCGGGTACCGCGAGACCGCAGACCCTGCCGTGACGGTGCGCTTTCGCGTCCGCCCTGACGCGGACATCAATGCAGATCTGCTGCGCGCCGCGGGAGGGAAACCGCTGTTCTTCCTCGCCTGGACCACGACGCCATGGACGCTGCCTTCGAACACAGCCCTCGCCGTGGGTCCGGAGATCGACTACACACTTTCCGATCTCGGCGATGAATGCGTCATCACAGCGACGGCGCTGCGGGAGCGCGTGCTGGGTGAGCGCGTGTCCACGACCGTCTCCACGCTCAAGGGAGCTCTGTTGGTGGGGACGCGCTACGAGCCTCTGTTTGCGTTCGCGGAACCGGAGGGCGGCCCCGCCTACCGCGTGATTCCCGGCTCTTTTGTGGATGTGAGTACGGGCACCGGTTGCGTCCACATCGCGCCCGCGTTCGGTGAAGACGATCTGAAGGTCGCGAAGGCTGAAGGGGTCGGCTTCCTGCAACTCGTCGAACCCGATGGCCGCATGAGCGCTTGCACCGGTGCTTTCGCGGGACTCATGTTCAAAGACGCGGACAAGGAGATCCTGAAGGATCTGAAGGCCCGCGGCCTCGTGTTCCATTCCGGGCAGGTGCGCCACGATTACCCCTTCTGTTGGCGCGCGCCGGATGACCCGCTGATTCAGTACGCACGCCGGAGCTGGTTCGTGCGCACCACGGCCGCGAAGGAACGACTCCTCGCGCTCAACGCTGCCATCGACTGGCATCCGGAACACATCAAGGAAGGCCGCTTCGGCGACTTCCTGCGCAACAACGTGGACTGGGCGCTGTCGCGCGAGCGCTTCTGGGGCACGCCACTGCCCATCTGGGTGAATGATGTCTCTGGCGACATCGAGGTGATCGGGTCCGTCGCGGAACTCCTCGAGCGTGCACCACAGGCCTTCGCCGCTTTCGACGCTGCGCGCGCGCAAGACCCGTCGCTCTCACTGCATCTCCGCGTGCACAAACCGTGGATCGACGACGTGACCTTCGAGCTCGCCGGCAAGCCTGGTGTGTACCGGCGCGTGCCCGAGGTCATCGACTGCTGGTACGACTCCGGCGCCATGCCCTTTGCGCAGCGGCACTACCCCTTCGAGAATCGCGAACTGTTCAAAGCGAGCTTCCCCGCGGATTACATCTGCGAAGGGCTGGATCAGACCCGCGGCTGGTTCTATTCGATGCTGGCGCTCGGGACTCTCCTCTTTGACGAAGCGCCCTACAGAAGCGTCATCGTCAACGGCCTCGTGAATGACAAGCAGGGCCGCAAGATGTCGAAGTCCGTCGGCAACACCGTGAATCCTTGGGAGGTTCTCCCGAAGCACGGGGCCGATCCTCTGCGCTGGTATCTCCTCGCAGGCTCCCCGCCCTGGCAATCGAAGTCCTTCGATCTGGAGGGCGTGGCGGAAACCGAACGCCGCATCTTCGGCACGCTCTGGCCAAGCCTTTCGTTCCTCAGGCTCTACGCGGACCTTGATGGCTGGAAACCCGGTGCGACGCCCGTCGATCCCGGTGCACTCACCGCCCTCGATCGCTGGATCGCTTCCAGGCTTCACTCACTCAACCGCGATTACCGCGCAGCCATGATGGCCTTCGATCCCATGAAGGCCACGCGCCTCCTCGGCACGTTCATCACGGATGAACTTTCGAACTGGTACATCCGCCGCAATCGCGCGCGCTTCTGGAAGTCGAAGGACGCTGCCGACAAGAATGCGGCGTACACAACACTGCACGAAGCGCTGTGTACGGTCGCCTTCCTTCTCGCTCCGATAGCGCCCTTGTCAGCGCACCACTTGCACCGCGAGCTCGGAGCCGCAGACGGACTTGCGAGCGTGCATCTCGGCGATCTGCCCCGCGTGGATGCCGCACGCATCGATGCCGTGCTCGAAACACGCATGTCCGCAGTGATGACGGCCGTGAGCCTCGGGCGCGCTGCGCGCGAGAGTGCAAAACTCCGCGTGCGCCAACCGCTCGCGCGCCTCATCGTCAGCGGGCCGGATGCAGCAGCTCTCGCGGGCTTGAAGGACCGTGAACTCGGACGCGAGGTCATGGAAGAACTCAATGTCAAAGAGCTGGTGGTGGCAGAGCAGAGTGGCGCTTACTGCACCATCACCGTGAAGCCGCACTTGCCTGCGCTCGGTCCGAAACTCGGCAAGCAGTTGGGCGCGCTGAAAGCTGCTCTCACCCGCCTCAGTGACACGGATCTCGCGAGCCTCGAAGGCGAAGGCCGGCTCGTCCTCGATCTCGGAAGCGGCCCGGTGGAATTCAGCGCCGCCGAACTCCTTGTGGAGCGTCGCGGGCGCGAGGGCTACGCAGTCGCAAGCACGGGTGGCTACATGGCCGCCTTCGATACGACTCTCACTCCTGAACTGGTGGAGGAAGGTCTCGCCCGCGAACTCATCAACCGCATCCAGAATCAGCGGAAGGCCCTCGATCTCAAGGTGACGACCCGCATCGCGCTGCACGTGAGCGGACCCGCCGCCATCCAGCAGGCCGTGCTGCGCTGGGCCGATCGCATCCAGAGCGAGACCCTCGCCCTTGAGCTCACGACCTCGGATGTGGCGGGCCCCACTGCCGCGAGTGCAGAAGTGGAAGGTCAGGCCGTGACGCTCTCGGTGCGCGGTCTCGGCGAGGGGCCATGAAACGCATCGCGGTGCTCGTCTCTGGGGGCGGGCGCAGCCTGCTCAATCTCGTGCAGCGGAAGGCCCGTGGAGAGCTCGGCTGTGAGATAGCCCTCGTGATCGCTTCCGCGCCCGACATCGGCGCCATCCGCCACGCGGAGGAGCACGGCATTCCCGTGGTGGTGGCCAAGGCGGCTGACGTCGCGGGGCACCTCGATGCGCACCGGATCGACCTCGCCGTGCTCGCGGGCTGGCTCAAGCGCTGGCCGATTCCACCGCACTGGCAAGGGCGCGCCATCAACATCCATCCGGCCTTGCTTCCGAAGTTCGGCGGCAAGGGCTTCTACGGGCACCATGTGCACGAATCCGTTCTCGCGGCCGGCGAAACCGAATCCGGGTGCACCGTGCACTGGGTGACACCTGAGTACGACAGCGGCGCCATCATCGCGCAGCGCAAGGTCGCGGTGTGGCCCGACGACACCGCAGATGCACTCGCGGCGCGGGTGTTCGCGGCAGAATGCGAGCTCTTGCCGGAAGTTGTGGCCGAGCTCACGCGCGACGCCTAGCTCGCGGATTCCGGGCGCGCAGCGCGCTGCTTCAGTTGGCGACGCCGCAGCGACAGATCCCTCAGCCCAGCCTGCGCACCCTCAGGCGAGAATCTCTTTCACAACGTGCCCGGCCACATCGGTAAGCCGGAAATCGCGACCTGCGTGGCGGAAGGTGAGTACTTCGTGCTCCAATCCGAGCAAGTGCAGCATGGTGGCGTGGAGATCGTGCACATGCACCTTGTTCTCCGTGGCAAACCAGCCCCAATCGTCAGTGGCGCCGAAGCTCGTCCCTGCCTTCACACCGCCACCCGCCATGAAGACCGTGAAACCATGGGGATTGTGATCGCGCCCCGCCGCATCACCCATCCCGCCTTGGCGCGTCGGTGTGCGTCCGAACTCGCCAGCCCAAAGAACAAGCGTGTCCTTCAGAAGATCGCGGGCAGCAAGATCGCTGATGAGCCCCGCAATGGGCAGATCCACTTCCGCCGCATTGCTCGTGTGCAGTCCCTTCAGCGATTCGTGCTGATCCCATTTGTAGCTATGTGTGCACTGGATGAAGCGCACGCCCGCTTCCGCGAAGCGACGCGCCATCAGGCACTGGCGACCGAAGTTTTCCGTCTTCGCCGTGTCGACGCCGTAGCTCGCAAGCGTTGACGCCGATTCGCCGGAGAGGTCGAGGACCTTCGCCCCCGCATCCTGCAAGCGGAAGGCCGTTTCCATGCTGGCCATGCGCGCAGCGAGAGCGGGATCATGGAAATTCCGCGCGCGGTGACTGCCGTTCAGGACACGGAGCGCCTCCATTTCCGCTTCCTGCAAGGGAGTGTCTCCGCCACTCGCAAAAGCGAAGCGCACGTCCTTGGCCTTGACGGCTGCGTGCCCGAGGGGAATGCCCTGATGCTCCGCGGGCAAGAAAGCATTGGACCAGTTGGCCACGCCCCCGTGACCAAGCGTCGGGCAGATGCTGACAAACCCCGGGAGGTCCTTGTTCTCAGTGCCGAGCCCATAGCTGATCCACGCACCCATGCTCGGACGCACAAAAGTGTCCGAGCCGGTGTGCAGCGCGAGCAGGGCACCACCGTGCGCTGGATTCGTACCGTGAAGCGACTTGATGAAGCAGAGGTGGTCCACCACCTTCGCCACTTCGGGGAAGAGCGAACTCACCCACGCACCGCTTTGCCCGTGCTGCGCGAACTTGAAGGGCGAAGCCATCAGCGCCTCGGTCTTCGCGAAGACCACACGCGGGCGTTCGCCCGGAAAAGGCTTGCCATCGTCGGCTTGCAGACGTGGCTTCCAGTCAAAGGTGTCCACCTGGCTCGGGCCGCCGTGCATGAAGAGGAAGATCACGCGCTTCGCGCGTGCGGGAATCGGCAGCGGCCTGCCAGCTTCAGCCGCGAGCACTCCGCGGAGAGCGAGGCTGCCGAAACCGAGCGCGCCAGCCGCGAGCACGTCGCGACGGCTGGCGAGAGGATGATGGACAGCGTCAGTCCACATGCAGCCACTCGTTGCTGGCGAACAGTACTTGTGCCACTGCCGCCCATGCCGCCTTCTCGTCGCGCCCTTCTGCACGCACACGCGCTCGGAGGCCTGCCAGTGTCAGCCGCTCGCTGTCCAACGGCCTGCGGTGCAGAATGCCGAGTGCGATGAAGTCCTCGCGCGCGCTGTCTGTTGCTGCCGCGGCCAGCGACGCCTCGGCCAGCTTCGCCGCGGCCTCGCGCACCATGGCACTGTTCAGAAAGAAGAGCATCTGCTGCGGTTGCACGGATTGACCGCGCCGGTCCAAGGGACCATTGGCGTCCACATAATCGAAGATGCTGAACATCTCGTACATGGCGTTGCGCACGACCGGCAGCCAGAGGCTCCGTCGCAGACTGTCGTAGTTCGCGAGATTGCCGGACTGATCGTTGGTCACGATCACGCCGCTCTCCAATGCGAGTGAGCGTCCGAAGGGCTTGACATCAAGAACGCCGCTGGTGAGCAGAAGGCCATCGCGCACCTCCTCCGCCGCCAGGCGGAACGGCCGCATGTGCGCGAAGGTTGCATTTTCCGGGTCCGTTGCGAACGCGTTTTCCGTTGGCAAAGCGGAGCGCTGCCACGCTTCCGTCAGCACAATCTCGCGCACGAGCTGCCTCACGGACCAGCCGCAGCGCACGAAACGCTCGGCGAGGGTGTCCAGGAGTTCCGGCAGTTCTGGACGGTCGCCCTTGGATCCGAAATCGGAAGGCGTTCGCACCAGCCCCTCTCCGAAGAGCCAGAGCCAGACGCGGTTGACCATCACGCGCGCGGTGAGCGGATGGCGGGCGTCAATCATCCAGCGCGCGAGCGCGAGACGACCATCCTCTGCCGCAGCGAAAGGGCCCGACGGAACGAGGCCCGAGAGCGCCGCGGGAGCGCCCAGCGGCTGCGCCTCGCCATCGGGAGTGAGATGGTTGCCACGGGCAAGCACCGGCAGGGGCTTGCGCGGAAGCGCTTCAACCACCATCCCCACGGGCAGGGCTTCCGGACGGCGACCCTGCACAGCCTTCACTTCCAAGCGCTCCGCGAGCACTGTCGCGCGCCGGGTCTCAGGCCAGAGCGACTCCAGTTCGCCAGCCTGCAGCCAGAACAGCCCTTCTGGCCCGGCCACAAGGCCGAGAGCCGCGTCGCGCTTCGCATCAAACCCGAATTGCGCGGGCTCCGCCCTTTGCATCGCCGCGAGCCCGAGGGTCTGCAGCCTGCCGGCGAATTCCATGGCATCGCGTGGTGCAGGAGCAGCCAGCGCAACCGCGAGGGGGTTCTTCGAGGCAGCGTGAGCTTCCGCAAGAACCGCTTCAGGCTGCGCCCTCCAGCCGACCCAGAGCGAGAGTGGCGCCTCCTTCACCTCAGCGGCCACTTCGAGAGCATCCACCGCGGCCCGCAGCGCGACGGACTCGAGCCCTTCAGGCGTCAGCGCAGGCCAGGCCGCGCGCTCATCGATCTTCGGGACCAGACGCAGCTTGTCCACATGCGGAAAAGACCCGTCACGCTCCATGCGCAGCACATGCTCTCCTGCGGCGAGCTCCACCTCGCCGAGGGAACTCCAACGCTGACCGAGAGGCAGCCAACTGCCCGTGACGGCGCCGAGTGCAGCAGCGGCGATCTCGCGCCCATCCAGAAGCACGCGCACAGGACGGGACTCCTCCGCAGCAGCGCGCAGCTCCAGTTCGAAACGGCCCGCACGCTCGAAGCGGAACTCAGCGAACTGCAAGCCGGAACTCCCTGTGCGGGCCACCACTGTCCGGGCATCGCCCCACATGCTGCGGTCGGCGATGAGATTGCCGTTGGATGCATGCTCTGCTTCCAGCGTGAGGACGGCGGCGCGAGTCTTCTCCGCGGCGAGGAGATGGTCGGCAAATCTGCTCGCGAGCAGCCGCCGCGCCTCGAGGTCTGCCGCCTCCATGGCGTGCTTCTCCTTCTTCGCCGCCTCCGCTGCCGCGCCGCGCCAGGCTGTCAGCTCAAGCACGCGCGCCCGCGGCCCCACATCCCGTTCCATCCACTGTGAAACGAAGTTGGTGTGGCTGAGGCTCTTGGTGCTCGCAAACACTCCAGCGAGGGCGTAGTAATCCTCCTGCGTCACCGGATCAAATTTGTGATCGTGACAGCGCGCACAGGAGGTGCTGAATCCCAGCGCTGTTCTGAAAAGCACATCCATCTGCTCATCAACCAGGTCGTACTTCAGTTTCTCCTTGTCCTGTTCCGCGAGCATCTTCGGGCCCAGCACGAGAAACCCCGTAGCGATGTGCTGGTCGATGGTGTCCGCAGCACTGTCCTTCTCGGGCAGGAGGTCCCCCGCGAGTTGCTGCATGAGAAACTGGTCGTAGGACAGGTCCTTCGCGAAGGCCTGCACCACCCAGTCGCGATATCGCCACGCTTGCGACATGCAGTGGTTTTCATCAGCACCGTTGCTGTCGGCATAGCGCGCAAGATCCAGCCAATGGCGCGCCATCTGCTCGGCGTAGCGCGGCGAGGCGAGCAGACGATCCACGACAGACGTGAAGGCCGTCTGGTCCGGATCCGCGAGGAATTTCGCGAGCTCATCTCTGGTGGGCGGCAGCCCGGTGAGTCGCCACGTCACGCGCCGGAGCAAAGTGCCCGGATCCGCCCGAGGAGAGGCTTCGACATTGCGCCGCTCCTGCGCGGCGTCGAGCAAGTCGTCGATCGTCGCGAGCGCTCCATCCTCCGCGACCACCGGCCGCCGCGGCTGGAAGGCCCAGTGCATGGCCTCACCAGTCGCTGCCAACTGCGCCGGGAGTTCCGCCCCTTCTGCGATCCACAGGCGAACGGATGCAATGGCGCCCGCTCCGAGTTTCTGCTTCGGCGGCATGCGCATTTCGTGCTCATGCGTGAGCACCTGCCAGAGCAGACTCTCGTCCGGCTTGCCCGCGCTGTAGAGCGGTCCGGACCGGCCACCCTTGCGAATCCCCTCAAAGCTGTCGAGGAGCAGCCCGCCCTTCTTCTTGCCCGCTTTCTCGCTGTGGCACGAGTAGCAGTTGCCCGCAAGAAGCGGCCGGACCTCATTCTCGAAGCGCTCCGCAGACGGCGACTGTGCACCGACCAGAGAGGCGAGAAAGAGGAACAGAATCACAGGCCGCATCAATGAAGATCGTACTCGACCGACTTTGCAGACGCTGTCACAATCGGGCCATGCCACCCGCGACCCCGTCAGCCGAACACAGCCTCCTGCAACAGTTCGTCGGCACTTTCGACACCGTCAGCGAATTCGCCATCCCCGGAGCCCCAGAGCCGTTCCGCGTCACGGGGCGCGAGACTTGCCGTCTCGACATGGGCGGGTTCTGGATCGTCTTCGATCTCGAAAGTGGCGAGCCGCCGCTGAACTTCCGCGGTCACGGCATCATGGGTTACGACACTCTGAAGCAGAAGTTTGTGGGGGTCTGGGTGGATCCCTCGGCCGCCGCGTTGCAGCTTTCGGAAGGCAGCGTGGACGCAGCGGGCAAGGTCTTCACTATGCTCGGCACCATGCCGGACTACTTCGGCAACGGCAAGGAAATCGTGACGCGCCAGATCTCCCGCATCGTGGATGCCGACACGAAGGAATTCGAGGTCTGGCGGGATGCCGCAGGCGCAGCGAGCCAGCGCGTCGCGTTCATCCGCTACACGCGCAGGCTGCACGCCTGAGAACGCTCGACTTCCGTCAATCACTCAAGGCGCGTGGCCGTGCTGAAATCGCCAGCCGTCACCAGAATCGCGCAGCCAGGACACCAACGGGCAAGAAACCCGGAATGCTGACCGAAGCGGGCGGCTGAGTCAGCACGCCGCGTGAAGGCGCTGCCGCGCGCGCCGGTACTGTTCGGCGAGTCCGCGCGGAACTTGTCCCGCAGAGTCTGCAGCGAGAATCTCGTCGGCGACATTGGCTGCCCGTTGGGCGTGCATCATTTCGCCCGCTTCCAGAGCCGCCACCGTGGCCAGCATGGCAGTGGCGGGCGTGCGCGGCTGCTGCAGTTCTTCGAAGAGCGCCCACTCCACCCCAAAGAGACTCGCCACATCGATGGCGTTGTGCTCCATGACCGCCGCCATGCGGTGTGCCTGACCTCGCTGCAATGCGAACCACTCGCGCGGGCACTCGCTGCCCGGCAAGTCATGCACGCGCCGGAACCCGAGAAGTTCCGCTTCCACGCTGGCGAGGCGCGCATTCTTCATGCGCCCCGTGAGCATCTGCCTCGCGAGAGGCGCCAGATCATCGTGCGGAAAGACCGGCAACTGCTCCCCACGCCCCGCCATGGCCAGCCGGTCGCGAAAGCGCGGAATATCAAAACCCCGTCCGCAGAAGCTCAGCATGCCGGTGAAACGCTGGAGCGTGGCCAGCACGGACGCGAGCATGGCTTCTTCCTCAAGTGGCGAACGCATGAGCCATTGCTGCACCACCACGACTCCCTCATGCCACCATCCGAGCCCCACTAGGAAGGCATTCACGCCTGCGCCGCTGGCGAGGCTCGTGGTCTCGATATCGAATGCCACCGCTGCTCCATGGCGTGGTGGGCGTCGGAACAAGAGCGCCTTCTCCACTGAAGTGAGCGGTCGCGTGCCGTGGGGAAGAGGTGCCGCACCCGGAACGAACCGTCGCTCATGCATCCACACCGGGCCGCAACACGTCAGGCACTCGCGGCCCGGCAATTCAGAGACCACACTCGGTGGCACAGCGGAAGCCGTGCTGGGCGTTGCCGCAAGCAGTCCGAGGCGGGCGAGTTTCTCCTGCAGCCCCGCAGACATCAGTGTTCGCCCTCAGCGCCGAGAGCCGCAAATCCGATACGACCGGAAGAATCAATTGTGGCGACACCCGCAGCGGGTCCGCAACCGGATGACTCTTCTGCCGCGGCGAGCGCCATGCTCACCAGTTCCAACACGGCACGTTTTGCCTCCGGTCCGCGCGCCATGCCGGTGCCGATGCAGGCCGGACAACCCACCTGACACGGACAGTGACGAACGACGCGCAACGCACAACGCAAGAGCGCCATGTGCCGCGCCATCAGTTCCTCTGCAAGGCCGATTCCGCCCGGCACCGTGTCGAGCAACAAGATCACCGGACTGAGAAAATGCGGATGCGAACCGAGCCCGAGAGCGCGCACCTCGCTTCTGCCTTGCTGGCAGAGCGCAGGCACCACGGAACGCAACAACGACGCTGCCCCCTCAAGTGTGCCGGCCCGGGCAGTGTCGTGGAGCCGGAGACGATCCACCATCTCCGGTGCGAGTGCCATCCAGAAGGCCGTGGTGTCCAGTTCCTCGGGCGGCAGATCGATAGGACCTGTCTCCACGTTCTCATTGGTGTAGAAACGCATGCGCTTCCAGAGTGTGGCGACGCGCGTGGTGTGCACATCCCCGCAGCCGAAACGGAAGAGTCCGCGCGGCGCATCCTGATCCTCGCTCAACACCTGGACCTCCGTGCGTGACTCCGCGTCGGTCCAGTAATCCACCTGCACGTGCTCGGCTTCAGCGCGGCGTCCCTCCCAATCGAGGTGCGTGATCACGAACTGTTCGCCCTGATGCTGGTAGATGGCCTGCGGATGAAGCGTGGTCATCACAGCCGGTCTGTCCACCGTGCCGAGACTCCTGCCCGACGGCATCTCCACCACCACGAAGTTGTCGGTGCTGCCTCCGTCGAGACTCACCTTCTCCGCAGGCCAGGCCTCATCCATCCAGAAGGTCCTGCCTTCTTTCGCAAACAACGGACCTCCAGGAACCGCCAGCGCGTGCAGCACTGCGCGCGTGTGGGGGAAGGAACCAAAACTCTCCTCCATGCGGAAAGGCAATTCGAAGGCGGCGCACTTCAAGTGATTGGTGGCCACCACGAGATTGTCCGGATTGATGATGACCTCAGGTCCTGCGCGCGCACCGAAGAGATGTTCCGGCGTCTGGAGGACGTACTGATCCAGAGGCAACGAACTCGCCACCAGCACGGTGACCGAGGCGCCACGCCGCCTCCCTGCACGCCCGCTTTGCTGCATGTAGCTCGCCGTACTGCCGGGATAGCCCGCCATGACCACGGCATCCAGAGATCCGATGTCCACACCCAGTTCGAGCGCATTGGTAGCGGCCACCATGCGGATGCTGCCATCACGCAGACCGGCCTCGATGCGCCGCCGAAGATCCGGCAAATACCCACCGCGGTAGCCGACCACCGTGGCCGGATCGAGATCGAGGGACGCCGCGGCATCCTTCAGGTACTTGGTGAGGACTTCGACTCGCGAGCGCGAACGCCCGAACACGATGGCGGGAAGACCGAGCTTCAGAAAATGCCGGCAGACTTCACGTGCTTCATCCACCGCACGCGCACGCAGCCCGAGCGGCACATTGATGACAGGCGGATTGAGCAACACATGATGACGCTCTCCGCGCGGCGCCCCGGATTTGTCCACCAGCTCCACGTCGCGCTCCACGAGGCGTCCGAAATGCGTGCGTGCATTGGCGATGGTCGCGGAACAACCGATGAACACAGGCTCTGAACCGTGGTGCCGCGCGATACGCGAAAGCCGGCGCAGGACATTCGCCATGCTCGCGCCAGCGACTCCTTGCTGTGCATGCACCTCGTCGATGACGACGTAGCGCAGCCGCCGGAAGAAATCCGCCCAGCGCGGATGGTTCGGCAGGATGGCTACATGCAACATGCTGGGATTGGTGATGATGATGTCGCCGGATTCCCGCAACCGCCGCCTGATGTCCGGCGGCGTATCGCCGTCGTACGTCCAGGCACCAATGGGCGCGAGCCCGCGCACAGCCAGCGCCTGCGCGTCCGCCAGGTCCCTGATGCCACCGTCTGCCCGCTCCTCGGCAGCCAAGGTCTCGTTCACTGCCGCACGTTGATCCTGCGCGAGAGCCTTGGTGGGAAAGATGAAGAGTGCTGTGGGGCGCGTGGCCGCAGGCAACAGACGTCCGCTGCCATCGCGACCGAGAGCGCGACCTTCCCGTGCGGCAAGCATGGCCGAAAGAATGGGCAGCGCGTAGCACTGGCTCTTCCCGCTCGCCGTCGGTGTCGCCACCACCGTGTGACGGCCCGCGAGCACATGCTCGAAGGCTTCCGCCTGGTGGCTGTAAAGATCCTCGATGCCGCGGCGCTTGAGACTCTCGGCAAGCACGGGATGCAGTGAGGCCGGGAAGGGCCGAGATGCTCCCGCAACGGCTGGTTCCCGGTGCCAGTGCGCGATGCGCGATGCCAGAGAGGGATCGGACTTCAGCCGTGCAAGGAAGCGCTCGACCATGCGGACGGGGAGCCTCGGCCCGCGATGGAGCCCCTCCCCAGCGCGTTCCTACCACTCGGGGGGGACAGCCGCGTCGCGCTGAAGCAACCAGTACCCACCGGGGAGTGCATCGTGCACATGCGGCGCGAGTCTTTCGCCCAGTTGCGGCAGCATCAAGACACGCAGTGCTTCCGCGACAGATCCGGCGGTAGCGATGCGCGCCTCCTCCAGCCCGACCCGACGCGCAGCGGTCGCCGCGAGTTCCAACAGCCCCAGGACGGCATCACTCTGCACAGCGAGCAACAGCGCGCGATCACCCCGCTGGTTCTCCGCTTGCGCCGCCGCAGCCGCGGCCAACTCCAGCACCACGGGCGCGAGGTCCGCGGCGCGCACCTCCCCTCCCCGCAGCGCGCTCTCAAGGCCACGCACAGGGATCTTCGTGAGCGCGAGAAGCCAGGAGGGTGCGCACCCTGTGGCGTCGAAGTGCCGAGCCGCAGCGCGCAACGCGGCCATGCCGAGTGCGTGGCCGCTGCCTTCGTCCCCGATGGAAGGCCCGAGCCCACCACAACGCACATGGCCGACAGGCCCGATGCCCCATGCCGCACTGCCTGTGCCTGCCAGCAAGAGCACGCCAGCCCGACCCTCAAAGGCGGCTGCATGCGCAAGTTCTCCGTCTTCGCGAAGAAGGCGGATCGGCGCGCTGGCCAGTTCCGCGAGAAAACCGGCGCCCTCCCCCTCTGTCGCGCAGGCAGCCCGCAGCATCGTTGCTGCACCGGGATGACTGCGTCCGGCAAGTCCGATTGCCGCACCCCCGATCCGCCGCGCGATGGCCGCAGTGGCGAGCCCCTTGAGAGCGTCCCTGAGCGCCCCGGTCGCCGCCGCCACACCCACCCGGTTCGGATTGCAGGCTGAAGCTTTAGTACGCACCAGCTCCCGGCCGAACTCGTCGAAGAGTCCGGCACGCGTGTGCGTGCCGCCTCCGTCGACGCTCACGTAAACGCGTGGAACTCCGGGCATCGCGAGAGGATAGGCCGCTCACTGATAGGATGCAACGCGTGGGCCAGCGCGAGGATTGTCACCAGACAACCCTCAAAGCAGGCTCGCCGCAGAGGATTTGCGCCCGTTCTTCGGGAACTCCAAGACGACCATGAGCAGCACGCCAGTTCTCTGCATGCGCCATTGCATTCGGGCCATCCTCCTTGCCTTCATCGGCCTCGCCGCCGGATGCGGAGACTACGCCGCTGAAGGACGCGCCGCCTTCGAGCGTGGCGATCATCATGTGGCGCGGCGCATGCTCGAGGTCGCCGTCAAGCAGGACAGTGCCTCTCCCGAACTCCGCTTCATGCTGGGAGCCACCCTGCTCAGAATGCAGCGCGAACAGGAAGCGCTCGACACCTTGAAGCCGCTCTTTGCCGACGCCTCGTTCGGCACACGCAGCATTGCGCTCGCCGTCGAATCGATGCTCCGCCGTGGTGAGACCGCCGAGATCGAGCCTCTCGTCTCCGCCGCGCTGGCGCGTTGGCCCTCCGACCCGGGGACCACCGCCATCGACTTCCGCTGGAAACAGTGGAAGCATGATGCGGAATTGAAGACCGTCGCGGCTCACCTCGACTACTTCGGCGGCACGGGCACCTTTGAGCGTCAGCTCTGGCGCGTGCAGCGCATCCTCCATTCGACGCGGTGGCCGGAGGGCGAAAAGAGCAGCTTCGAGGCCCTGGCAACAGCAGCCACGATCACCGACAGTGCCGAACTTTTGCGGCTCATGACGGCCGCGCGCGCGAGCGCCGAAGCACTTGAGCAGTCCGCCCTCGCAGCCGTCCGCGCGGATGCCACCGCCTACCTCGCTGAACTCTGCCTCATCACCATCGACCGCATCCGCGGCGACGTGGCCGCGGCCGAGACGCGCGCCCGCCGCGTGCTTGCGCTGCGCCCCGAGTCCATTGCCAATCCCGAACGGCGCGATGGGCTTGAAGACCAGCGCGTGCTCGCTGCCACGCAGGTCGCGCAAGCATGGGAGTCGGCCGGAGAATCGGCCAAGGCCATCCCGTTCCTCGAAGAGACCCTGCCCACGGTGAAGGACAAACGCTACCTCTCAGAACGCTTGGCGCGCCTCTACTACACGTCCAACGAACTGGAGAAACTCGACCAACTTGCGCAAGGCTGGCTCGCTGCGGACAGCCGGAATCTCCTGGCTGCTTTCTACCGCGGGTATGTGCTCTTCCGCCTCGGGCGCCATCAAGACGCCGAGAGCTATCTCGAACTCGCGCGCGGTTCGAATGCGAAGGGACAGGCTTTTCATCTCGTGTCGGCCATGAACTACGCCTCGCTGGGCAATCACGGACGCGCGGTCTCCTTGTTCTCCATTGCGCAGGATCTGGCACCTCTCGACGTCGATGCACTGATCCGCTGGGCACAATCCCTCAAAGCCGTCGATGAATCTGATCGCGCACGCGAGATCCTTCGCAGCGCGCTCCGTCAGCAGTTCCCGCAAGTGCAATCCGAGAACCACCGCCGCATCCAGGACGCGCTCATGGGGCTCTATCAGGAGGCCGGACACGGGATCAACACCGTGGACGAAGCACGCCGCCTGTACCGTGAAGATGCCACGAACACATGGGTGGCCCTGAGGCTCGCACAACTTGAGAGCGCCAGTGGAGCGAACGCGCGGGCGAAGGATCTCTACAAAGAAGTACAGACCAGTTCAGCCGGACTCGCGGACGGCTGGCGTGTGGGAGCTGAAGTCGCCCTCGCCGCGCACGACGCCACCGAGGCGCTCCGCTGCACCGAACGTCTGAACCGTCTTGAACCCACCAGCGCCGCCACGGCCTGGCTCGAAGCGCGTGCTTGGCTGCTCCAGCGGAACTGGAGCCGCGCGCGTCAATCCGCCCTCACGGCTCTCGAACGCAACCCCACCGACGTGGCTCCCGCAGCCATCCTCGTGGAGGCCGCTCTTGAGGACGGCAAGCCCCGCGAGGCCATGGAAATCGGCACACACCTCCTTGCGCGTGTCGGCGACAGTGCCTCCCTGCTCCGCTTCCTCGCCAGAGCCGCACTGGACCTGAATGAACATGCGAAGGCTGCAGATTGGCTGCTGCGTGCCGAGAAGTGCGAACCTCTCGCGACGGCGGATCGGCGCCAACTGGCGCTCGCGCTCCTGCGCGGCGGACGGAAGGACGAAGCTGCCGACAGGACGGCAACCCTCCTGAAGGATGCCTCTCTCGCTCCCGGCGAGCGCATCCAGCTTGCAGAAATCCTGCTGGCCGCTGGAGACGCACGAACTGCATCGGAACTCTGTTCGCAGCTCCTGCCCATGCTCACCAAGGGCGCCGCGCGCACGAGCGCGCTGCCGCTGGCGGCTCGTGCGCATCTGGCAGCGCAGCACTGGTCCGCCGCAGGCGCGGTGCTCCTCGAACTCAGGAAGACAGGCGCACTGGAGGCTGCGGCGAGGCTGTGGATTCCAGCCATGCTGTCCGTACGCCGTCCCGACGAGGCTGCTGCAACCGCGGCTCTCGCCTTGGACGAGAAGTCCTTCCCGCTGGACTGCCTCGATGCAGCGGCACGCGCCGCACGCGACGCAGGAGAGGCCTCGCTGCTCGGGCGCCTCCTCGCTCTCGATGCTCAACGCAGCAAGATCCAGCAACGCGCGCTCCAGCCTGTGCGCGCTCAATGGCTGTTGATGCAGAAGAAGAACGCAGAGGCAGGAAAAATGCTGCGCGCCGCGCTCGGCAACGAGGCTCCATTCACACGCGCAGAAGCCGCCGAGGCGCTGGCAGAGCTGGTCTGCATGCATGAAGGCCGGAAAGCTCTCCTCGCTGAGGCACCGGACCTCTGCAGGCACGCTCCGGAATCCTGGCGCCTGCGACTCCTGCTCGCAGAATGCGCAGTGGCCGAAACCAGACCGGCAGATGCCGCGGCGTTCCTCGATGAAGCTCGCCAGCTCCAACCCGGTCGCGAAGACATCGCGCGCTTCCGTGCCCGGATTGCGATGAGCACCGGCAGCTTGAAGGAAGCGCTCGGATTCCTTCCTGACCCGAAGCAACCGGAAACACGCTTTCTCGCGGCCATGCTCGTGGCGCTGACCGGCGGGAAGCCCGCACCGCACACAGCCGGAAGCGTGTTCGCGGCTCTGCTCGCCGGGGAAACAGCACGCACCACCGCCGCTCTCGGCGAAGTGCGAGACTTGCCGGAGAGTCGCCGGAAGGAACTCGCCGCCATGTGTGCTCGCGTCGCGCCACACACAGCAGAAGCCCCGTTGTTTCTCCGCTCCTTCGGAACAGCACTGGCCCTTCTCCCGGATCCGCGCTTTGCGGTGTCGAGCGAAGCAGCACTCAAGTCCGCGCGCGTGGCCTTGCCATCGGAAGAGCGCGGTCTGAACCTCTGGGGTGTTCTGGTCGCGCTCCAGTCCGGCCGCGGCAGTGAGGCCGCGCGCATCATCCAGCAGCGCCTCGATGCAGGGCAACAAGACGATTTCCTTCTTGCCTTGGCCGCCGAGACGGCCATCGCAAACACCGGCACGACGCATCTCATGAAAGTGCTCGAAGGCGCCGGCCTCGACGCGGCGCTGCCAGGCGCTCTGGCGTTCGAACTGGCGGAACTTGCGCGCGCCCACGGGGACGAGCGCATGGCGCTGACACTCATCAACCGGGTTGCCACGCCCACGCCGCAGGAATTGGCATTGCGCGTACAGCTTCTCGCGCAAACCAATGATCTCGCAGCGGCCTGCCGCAGTGCGCTGCACCTGAAGAAGGCAAAGAACGTTTCGCGCGTGCCGCGCATGGTGCTCGCCTGTGCGCTGGCCCAGAGTGGTGCCGTTGATGAAGGCGCCGCGCTCTTCCGCGAAGCAGTGGATGGTTTTCACCCGGAGCAAGGCGTGGACTGGCTCATTGCCTGCACGGCCGCGGCTGCCATGCTCCCCGATCCCGAAGTCGAGAAGCTCATTGAACGTGCGCTCGTGGCTGGCCCGGATGCCGCAGAAATCCAGGCTCTGGCGACCATGTTGAAACGCCTCGGCAAACTTCCGGAGCTTGAGCAACGCCTCGTAGCCTTGCTGCAGTGGATGGACCCGGCTGCCGCCCTCAGGAAACGCGCCGCCGGTTCATGAGTTCGCGCCCGGCTTGATTCCGGCCCGGATCACCTCGCTCACCGTCGTGAAGCGAAACTCCTGCAGGAGTCGTTGCAAACGCGGCATGGTGCGGCGCAGCCCGGTGTAGTGCCTCAAGGCCCCGAGGCGTGATGCACAGTGCCGCAGATCCGGTTGCTCGGGATCTGTTTCCCACGGGTGCAGGTAGAAGACGAAGGGTCGCTCGCGGGCAATGCGGCGCAACCCGAAACGTGTCACAGCGTATGGAAGCACCCGGAAGTAGCCACCTCCGGACACGGGCAGCGTGCAGCCAACGACGCGAGCGCTTGCCATGGGGAACTCGATGAGCTGGCGCCCACCGGCCTCATGGACAACGTGGATATCACGCGGCGCATCGGGCACGCCGTAGTCGGGATGCCGCACCGGGAAGATGGAACTGTCCCACGCATAGCCCGCTTCGAGCAGGGCATCGAGCGCCCACCATGTTTTCCGTGTGATGCTGAATGAAGGTGCACGGAACCCGCGTACGGGGGCTCCGGCGAGGTCTTCCAGCAGCCGACGCGAGTCGCCGGCCTCCACGAGGAAACTCGCAGGGTCGAGGTCATGCAACGCTCGATGGCTCATGCCGTGACTGGCCACTTCATGGCCGCGCGCGGCGATGTCGCGCACGAGGCCGGGGTGCTCGCGCGCCACGCAGCCGAGCACGAAGAACGTGCCGCGCACCTGATGCTCGTCCAGCAGGTTCAACACGCGCTGCGTGTTCGCCACGACACGCGAGGGCATCTTCGCCCAGTCTTCGCGCGGGAGTCGACGAGCAAAGTTGAGGACCTGAAAATAGTCCTCCACATCGACACTGAAGGCGTGCAGCATGGCGTCGGCCGCCCGCCGAGGATCAGTGCGCGCCGCGGCCGGCAAGGCAGCGGAAGGTGAGTGCAATGATTGCGAGATCCGTGAGCAGGCAGCTGCGCTGAATGTACTTGAGGTCGTACGCGAGCTTTTTCTGCACGTCGCGCAGGGTTTCGTCGTAGCTGGAGGAAACTTGCGCAAGTCCGGTAATCCCGGGCTTCACGTCCAGACGCTTTTCGTAGCCCCGCACCTGAGTGCGGAACTGCTGGACAAAGAACGGCCTTTCAGGCCGCGGGCCCACGAGAGACATGTCCCCCATGAGCACATTGAAGAGCTGCGGAGCCTCATCCAGATGGGTCGCCCTGAGGAAGCGCCCAATGGCCGTGATACGGGGGTCGTTGGCAGAGGCCCAGACCGGACCGGTGTCCTGTTCCGCGTTCACCCCCATGGTGCGCAACTTGATGATCCCGAAGAGCTTCCCGCCCTTGCCGACGCGTTCCTGCGTGAAAAACACAGGCCCGCGGCTGGTCAGCTTGATGATGATGGCCAGCAGGCCGAGGACGGGCATGAGCATCAGAAGGCCCAACGCAGCCATCGACCGGTCGAGGATTTCCTTGACCAGTCCGAAGCGACTACGGAGAACGAGAGATGCAAGTGTCATTGAAATCATCGGCGAGAACCTGCCCAGACCCGACCACGGGGTTCGGAAACTTCAGGGCTTGATCCCGGGGGAACCGACTGACTCCAAGAGGCGTTGCGAGGTCCTTGGCGGGAGGCTTCGCGCGGGGCCCTTGGATTGAGTTGCAGCATTGTGCCGCCGAAAGCGCCACGAGTCAAACTCCAAGTCGCACAACATCGAAAGCGCGCTTCCGGTCATTCAGAGTTTTCGCAGGGCATGATCCAAGGCAGGTGCGAGTTGGCGCATCAGCCAGCGCAGTTCGATGCGCGCCGCGTCCAAACCCTCGTCCACCGGGGCACTTACAAAGATCAGGGCCTGCGACTTGGCGGGTTGCCAAAGGGCGTTCCACACAAAGGAATTGTAGGAATGGGTCGAAGTTCCCCCAGCGCGATAAAACACCCAGCTCAAGCGGCGCCCTTCAGGCCGGGCGAGCAGGAGTTCGGAGACCTTCGCAGGACCACCTTCGAAGGGCTCCGGCAGCGGCAAATCCGTCGTCGCGACAACCTCCCATCCAGCCCCGCGGTAGCAGATCTCGGGCGCATGCAGCCGCACCTCACGACCGCTGCCATGAACGAGGCAGGCGGTGTAGCGGTCGTCCGCTCCCCAAGCGCGATAGCTCCAGCCCGTCGGACGCAGCAGAGCGCGCGTGGATGGTTCCAGCTCCACCTCGCGCCCGCTGAGGGACTGGCCTGGCCCCAACTCCAGCCTCTCGGGAAAGTGGACTTCGACGGGTATGGACACCACACCATCAGTGCCACTCTTCGCAAAGAGCATGAGGCTGAGCGCGATGCCTGCAGTCAGCGCGAAATACACGCGTCGCGGTGATTCTGTGCCTTGAACGACAGCCCGTGGCGCCGCCTTTGCCCCGCGAATGGCGAGGAAGACCAAAGCAGCAGCCAGCACGAAGGCGGCAATGCCTGAACCATCGTGAACCCATGTCCCGGGCGCGCATGCATCCACGCCGCGTTCTGCCGCGACCTGCACGAGAGCGGCCACACGCAGGCCATTCGCAAACACAGCTGCCAGAGGTGCCACGAGAACGGCCAGAACAAACCGCCAGCGCGAGAGCCGGAGCAAGGCGGCGAAAAGCCACGCGACAGCGAGCAGACTCACGCTGCTGCGCAGCCCGGAGCACACATCGCCCACCAGCAACTCGCCTCCGTTCACCAGCAGCGTCGCGCTTTCTCCTTCCCGCGTCACGCCCTCCGGCGCCAAGAGGAACCCCATGCGCAGGGCCAGCTCCTTGAGTGGCAGGCTCAGGTCATCCACGAACTTGAGCGGCCAGGGCATGGCGAAGAAGAGCAACCCGAGCACCGGGAAGAGGGCACGGACAAACGCCGTGCCTCCGGCGGCCGTGCAGAGGGTGAGCAGCAAGAGCCACGCACCGAGTGCTCCCGCAGATCCGCTGCCGCGCGCCACGAGAAGCCACAAAAGCAGGAACGCAGGGAGCGCGAGAAGGAGCTCCGGAAACACGCCCTTCCCGCGCGGCGCCCCTCGCGCCGCAAGCAAGAGCCACGGAACGGCCACGAGCAGGACCAAGGGACCATGTCCGAACGCGCCGTGTTCTTCCGTCCAGCGATCCAGCAACCATCCGCCAAGTTGGTGACAGCACACCACCACCACGACGAGGCTCAGACCGACAGCCATCAAGGGTGGCACTCCACGCGCGGATGGTCGGTACGCTGCCGGAGATCGTAAATGCGGATGATCTTGCGATTGTCCGTGGCGCCCGTTCCGAACTCGTGGCAGTCGTAGTGCGCCGCGAGATCGTCGTAGAAGGCTGCCCAGTCCGGGAAATTGGCCCGCTTGCCCGGCGCGCTCGCGTTGCCGAACGCCTCGTAGTTGTGCTGGGAGGTGAGCAACCACTCAACAGGCCGGGGCCTCATGGCCCCCCTCTGATCTGGCGCTTCAGTGAGCCAGCGCCAGGAAACGGGGCTGCTCTTGGTCCAGAGGGGAACCAACGCTGGTCGCAGCGAATCAGCGCCGAGGGACGCCATGGTCGCATCAGTGCGCGCCTTGAGCGCGGCCTCGATGTCCACGGGCATCGGCTGCATGGCGGAGACCGCGCGCACAGCATCGCGGCGAGCAAGCTCTCGCAAGGAGGCAAGCGCCGAGGTCATCACCGAGGACGCATCCACGGTGGCTCCCGCGTGCTCGAGACTCTCCATTCCGAGCCGGAACACATGTGCCAGTGGCGAGCGCGGAGGCAACGGGTTGTAGCCACCCGACTTCTTCAATCGCTGCTTGAGATCCTCGGTGTACCAATCCTGATCCAGACTGATGACATCGTAGGTGACACGCGTTGCCTCCTTCGAAGCCCTCAGCATCAGAGTCCAGAACCGTTTGTATCCATCGCATGCCGCAATGAACAGGCGCGCTTCACGCGCCTTGTTCTCAGCCCGGGCCGGATCACGTTCGGTCAGCGCCGCAGCCAGATGATTCTCAGCATCCTTTTTCAGCGCAGCGATCTGTATAAGCGTCTTCTCGCAGCGCCGTGTCGAAGGCTGCAACGGAACCCAGTCCCGGTCATTCATGAGCACCGCGTCCGAAGGGATGTTCGACTCCACCCACTGCAGCGCGGCAATGCGCGGATCCTGATGGCGGCGTTCGATGGTTCGCGTCGTGAGCTCCCACACGGGGAACCCCGGGACAGGCACGCAGGCGATCGCGGCGAGCAAGAGCGGACCTGATTGCACGAGGCCGGGCATGCGCGCGGGCATCCAGCGGGCCAGAGCAGACACAGCCAGCGCAGCCATCAATGCAAGCTGCGGATACACGCCGTTCAGATGGCGCACCTCCGCAAACTGGGCATTGGCGATGGATGCCGTGGCGAGCCCCATGAGCAGCGCTATGCCGAGGACTGTCCAACGGCGGGCTTCATGACGCGGGAAGCGAGCCCAACTGAGGCCAACCAGCACGATGCCTGCCGAGGCGCAGAGCGTGAGTGGCCATCCGAAACCGCCACCACCCACGAGCTTCCCGCACATCCAGGCCACCGAATCCACGAGGGTATGCGATTCCGGGTCCACCACGCCGGAATGCGCAAACTCCGGGCTCTGGGCCAACTGGGCGAGGTTGAGCCGCGCGAGGACAAAACGAATCTGCGGCAGCAGGCGGTCATCAAAGAACTGGGAAGACAAGAAGTTGTAGGGGCTGCCGATGAAGGCGGCCCCCCAGAAAGCGCACAGCCCCCAGAGGAGCGGCACACGTTGCCGCATGCGCGCATCGGTGGCGTTGGCAGACTCGTTTCTCAGCATGTGTGCTGCGAGATACGGGATGAACAGAATCACACCGTAGTACTTCGTGGCCGCGCAGAGCCCCGCGAACAGGCCCGCACGCACGTGATCGCGGCACCGACCTCGGTGCTGGACATCCATGATGGCCAGCAGCGCGGCGCTGGCGAAAGCCGCGGCCATGGTGTCCTTCTTCACTTCGGAGGAAGAACTCGCATGCCCCGCGCAGAGCGCCAGAGCGGCTGCAGCCGTCAGTGCAAAACGCCTGTTCCCGAAGCGCCGTGCGAGGAGATAGCAGAGCCAGATCCCCGCGACGCCGAAGAGCGCGGCGTTCATGCGCCCGATCAGGAGCAGTGGTTCCTGATGCACCAGCCACTCGACGGCAAAGTCCTCTGGCTCCGCATAGCGCCCGGTGAGACGCCCGACTGCGTAGTGAACGCCGTACTCGCCGAGCAGCACGTAGTAGCCGAGTGCCGGTTTGTTGAACCAGTGCGGGTTGAGTGAGCCCTCGGCAGCGAAACGGAGCGCGCGCTCCACATTGTTCTGTTCGTCCTTGTAGAACGTCCAAGGCAATGCCCCGTCGTGAGCCTGAAGCAGGCGCAGCACCAGCGCTGTCGCAAGCAGGATGGCGAGCAGCCAAGCTGCGCGCCGACGCGGCAGATCTCCCGATCCTGCAGCGGCGGAGACGTCAACCGCGCGCGTCAAGCGCTCACACTCCGGCCACTTGGCGCCGCAGACTGGCGTCCCGTGCACTCGCCCAGCGCTGCCGCTCGCTCTCGCGACGACGACGCGCCATGCTGTCGACCACCGCGACACAACCCATGTACCACCACAGGAAGTCGAGCTTGATATGCGAGCCGAAGGAAGAACCGACGATGAAGGCCACCCACAGCCCGATCATGGCCGTGGCGCTCGTACGGATCAACTGGCCATCAGCATCCAGTGGTCCCGGGGAGGCGCGGGCGCGCCAGAGCACGAAGAACGCCACAAGGAACATGAAGAGGAATGGGACCGCCGAGACGATTCCGCCCTCAGCCAGCGTTTGAAGCCAGGTGGAGTGGGCCACGAAGCCCGGCCGATCGACGCCCGGGATGTAGGCCTCGACGTTGCGGCCGGCGTAGAAGCCCGCATAGCGCGGAGAGAGGTAGGCGAAGTTGTCCGGGCCGACGCCCAGCCACTGGTACTCCTGCCACATGTCCACAGCCCCCTTCCAGAGGAGTACGCGGCTCTGCGCCGCAAAGTCACGCTGCTCCTCTGCCCCGACGCCCTTCTGCAGACGCTCCCATTGCGTCTCGGGCATGGCCACGATCATGATGAGCGCAAGCGCGCCGGCTGTGACAAGACCGAGCACCTTCCTGTTGCTGATGAGCAGCATGACCAGCACGGTGGCACCAGTCGCGAGGAACCCTGCGCGTGAACCGGTGAGCACGATGCAGAGCATGATGAGCGGGATCAGGACGAGCGCCCCGAAGCGCTCGCGCGCACTGCCGCTCTGAAAGCGGATCATGAGGAATGGCAGGAACATCACCAGGATCATGGCGAGATAGTTCGCACCGCCGCCCTGGCCCACGCCCACGTCCACGCGCAAGTCTTCCGTCACGCCCGTGCCGAAGAGGCCGAGATAAAGAATGGTCTTCAGATTCCAGACCATGCCCAGCACATTGGTCCACAGGAACATGTTGAGACGCCGCGGGGTGTCCACGAGCTGCATGGCGAGGAATTGCACAATGATCAGCTTCGACAGCACCGTCACCATGTCCAAGGCCGTGTCCATGCGCACCACAGCATTGAGCGCGGAACCGAGATGCCCGAGCAGCACCAGCAGCGCAAGGCCGAGCAGCACATGCACGCGGAAGGTGCGCACGTGGATCAGCCAACCAATGGCAACGCTCACGGTGATCCACATCTGCGGACGGAACCAATCCGGCGCACTCCAGACATCCGGCCGGAAGTAGTAGAGGAACACGAGCGCCAGCAGCCCCCAGAAGGGGCGCAGCACTCCCAAGAGACAAGCGGCCGGTGTCGCCACCAGCATGAAGGCGAATCTCAGCGACATGTGCGCACCTCGCTGGATCTGGCTGCCGGTTCAGCCATGCTCTCCCGGAGTACGTTGCTGAAGTCCGCATCAAAGCGGCTCCACGCATGGTGCTCTGCGACGAAAGCGCGGCCCGCTGCGGCAAGACGCGCACGCTCCGCCTCCCTCCCCAGGAGTTCTACGGTGACTGCAGCCATGCCACTCACCGGGGATACAGCCAGCGCTCCGAGCGCCGCCTCGGCGAAACTCGAGGCCACGGCGGGAGTCGTCAGGACGGGTACCCCATGCGCCATGGCCTCCAGCACCTTGTTCTGGATGCCCCGCGCCACTTCAAGCGGAACAAGTGCGACGCTTGCCGACTGCAGATGGGGTGCGATGTCGGGCACCTCGCCTGTCACGCTGACTCCCGGCAATGCCGCGAGCCCGCGCACGCTTTCGGTCGGATTGCGCCCGACGATGACGAGGTGCGCCGCGGGGTTGCTCCTCCGCAGTTCCGGCAGGATTCTCGTGGCTGCAAGCGTGGCCGCGCGCACATTGGGCTCATAGTCCATGGCACCGCAGAACATGAGGCGGCCTGGTGTGCGGCGCGCTGTGGGTGCAACCTCCGCAGGCAGGGCCACGCCATTCGTGATGGCCACAACGCGTTCGCGCCCGGCCAGCTTCCGCCACAGGGCGGCTTCACGTTCGGTGCAAAGCACCACGCGTGCCGCGCGGGCATGAGCCGCACGTTCGAAACGCCGCATGCGCCGGGACTCGAGAGCGGCAATCCAGTGTGAAGGTGCACAGCCTGCAGAGAGTGCGGTCCACTTCTCGCTGTCCACATCCACGGCATCCAGGATGACTGGCGCTGCAAGCTCGGGTGGCAGATAGCTCATGCCCTGGCTGGAGCAGACCACCACGGCCTCATGCCGGCGCTCCGCCAGCAGCTCGCGCACAAAATCACAGGCAAGCCCGCGGGTCATCCAGGCCACGCTGAGAGGAGTGCCTGTGAAGATCGCGCGCGCAGCGCGAAGGCGGCTGCGCCAGCGTGGCAGCGGAAACACGGTCACGCTGCGGCAGCTCTCCCGCAGCACCTCCACGTGCCGCAGGTCTCGCGGGTCATCAGCGTGGGTCACGAGGTCCACCTCGCCGAGCCGCGTGAGCGTATTGAGCAGATGGAATGAACGGATCTTGTCCCCCTTGTCCGGAGGATAAGGGATCCGGTGTGGAAGATAGAGCAATGCTGGACGGCGCATGCAGCGCTCACCAATCGCCCACTCAGCCTGCACTGGTGGCGACGGCTCCCACCACGCGGACTCCGGAGCGCTGCAAGCGGGCAATGGCCTCGTCGGTGCGCGTACGTTGGTCGCGTCCGACACGCAGCACCAGCACCAATCCGTCCGCGTCGGCCGCGAGAGCCTCTGCATCCGCGCTGACATCAAGACTCGGAGCATTCACAAGAATGATGTCCGTATCAGATCCGAGAACGCTCCAGAGCGACTTGCAGGCCGCTGCACGCAGTGGATTGGCTGCTGCATCACCCGTTCCGCCCGCCGCGAGGAGTTTCGTCCCGCCGATACCGCTTTCCTGCACGAGCGGCGCCGCTCCGTGCATGACCTCGGCGAGCCCTGGGCCGGCCTTGCCAGCGACAAGCGTGTGCAGGCGTGGCGCGCGCAGATCTGCATCGACGACGGTCACACGTGCGCCACTCTCGACGTAAGTTGCTGCGAGGTTCGCGACCAAGAGGCCGCTGCCCCCGCCATCGCCGAATCCGGCAAACACGAGAACACGCGGCGACGGGTTCATCCGCTGCAAGGCGGTGCGAACCCTCCTGAACTCTTCGCAACGCGGATCAGCTGGCGCCGTGTAGGCGATCACGCGCGCATCCACGCGGTAGTTCACTGCGTGCGCCGGGGCCGCGCCCTCGGATCCACCTGCGGCCGAGCGCAGTTCCGTGCGCTGCGCTTCCGCCTTGTTCAGAGCATCGTGCATGCGTCCCATGAATCAGCTCCGCCCCAGGCTGCCGAAGAACGGCATGCGCAGGAATGTCCGGCGCGGGCCCATGCGCTCCGCTGCCTCCTCCACCTCGCGCGCGTGAAAATCGAAGTCTTCGCCTTCGATCTCGCGGAGGCCCGCCATGACCGCCGCTTGCTCGAGCTTGCGGCTCTGCTCGGTATAGGCCACCAGCAGTGTCTTGTCGCTGGCGAGATTGATGAGGCGCGGGATGCCGCGCGCATAGCGCCAGATGGTATTCACAGCGCGATCGGAGAAACGCAGCGCGCCAGCAGCACCTGCAATCTGCAGGCGATGGTCGATGTAGTTGCGCGTCTCTTCGAGGCTCAAACCCTTCAGGTGGTACCTGAGAGCAAGGCGCTGACGCAACTGGCGCAAGCCGGGATGATCAATCTTGGCGCGCAGCTCCGGCTGGCCCACGATGATGATCTGGATGAGCTTCACGCGCTCGGTTTCCAGATTGGAAATCAGGCGCAGCTCCTCAAGCGTGGCAAGCGGCAGATCCTGCGCTTCGTCCACGAGAAGCAGAACATTGCGGTCCTCTGCAAGGCGTTCCACCAGGAAGCGGTTGATGGCCTCGATGAGCTCAGGCCTCGACGGTCGCACGCCCTCGATGCCGAACTCCTTCGCGACGGTCTGCAAGAGCTGCACACCGGTGAGATGGCTGTTGGTGACCGTCGCCGTGATGGTGCGCGCATCAAGACGCTTGAACAGCGCCCGCGTGACCGTGGTCTTTCCCGCACCGATTTCGCCACTCAACATGGCGAAACCCTTCCGCTGCTCCACGCAACACACCAATTGCGCGAGCGCTTCGTTGTGCCCTCCGGATCCGAAGAAGAACCCGGTATCCGGCACGTTCTCGAAGGGCGCGCGTTGCAGTCCGAACCAGCGTTCGTACATGCTCAGCGACCTCCGTAGATGCGCGACATGAGTTCAAAGATGTCCGGCGGCAGAATGCCGGTCATGGAGGGCACGAAGAAGGCAAGGTGCAGAAGCAGAGCGATGCCTGCGAGCACAATCAATACCCAGCGCCAGGTCCGCGAGCGCTTCTCACGGTGGGCCAGCGTGCCGATGTCCGCGATGTCGACGACTTCACCGAGCAGCGGAACCGGAAGCGCGCGCCGCAACTGCGCCGTGGATGTGTATGACGAACTCGCGAATTCCGCGAGAAGCGCCAATGCGCCTCCCAGCAGCAATCCGACGAAAGCTCCCACGCCGGCGAAGATGGGCGTACTCGGGAAGGACTGCTCGAGGGTCTTCGCCTCCTCCATCACGGGCATGCGCAGGTCGCGGAAGAAGTCGCCGCTCTCCGCATTGACTCGCTCCCAGAGCCCGTTGGCGGCTGCGAGACTGCCGTCCAGGCGCTTCAGCGTGTCGGCCGAGTTGTCCCGCGCATTCTTGAGGTTCCAAGCCTGACGCGTGAGCGCCGGAATGGCCTTGGTCACCCCCTCGAGATTGGTGATGGAATCTTTCAGCCGGACAATGCGGGCGCGCACCTCGCGCAATTCGCTCTCCGTGGAACGTCGCCCCTTGTCGAGATCCTCGAACTTCGGGCTGTCCTCGATGGCGCGCTCCTCATCCACCATCTCCGGTGTCGCGGCCACCTTGGCCTTGGCGGCCTCCACGATGCGCACGAGCTTCGACCAGTCCGGGTGGGCATCGAGGGCGCGCTTCCGCAGGTCCTCAAGTGCACTCTCCGCGTCGTTGACAACGCGCACTGCGGCTTCGTACTCCGGATTCCGCTTCTGCTTGCGCTTCACCGTCTCCGCGGGGGTCTGCGTGACACCGCTGCGCTGGTGTTCGAGTCGCTCGACGAGCCCCTGCTCGCGCAGTTCCTCGTTGGCGATCTGCTCGCGTTGACGAGCAAGCTCGTTCAGCCGCGAGGTGAGCACGTTGTCGCCGATGAGCTGGAAGTCGTTGTTGTTCTGGAAATTCTCGTAATCGGCCAGGGCCGTGTCCGCGGAGAGTTTGGCCGTCTCGCGGCGCGCGATCAGGTTGCGGCGCGCGCGGGCGATCTCGCCCTTGTAGGTATCCAGAACGTAGGCCTTGTACTTGCTCGCGACGGCATTGATGAATGCAATCACCTTCGCGGGATCACGGCCAGTGTAGGAGAGCTCGAGGATGTCCGGGCCGACCGTCTGCTCCGTCAGGTGGACGGAGGTCTTGTCCATCACGCGCTGCACGAGACGCGCCTTCTCAAGCGGGTCAGCTGCGTTGAAACCCTCGGTGATACCGAGACGCTCGATGATGTCGCGCAGGAACGAGGGGCTCTTGATCACGTCCGCGATGGTCGTGAGGTAAGGCTTGTGCGGCAGGGTGAAATCCACCTGCTGGAAGAACTTGTCGAGGAGCTGACGGTCCACGACCTCGATGGTCGCGCGCGCCTGGAACTTCGGCGGCAACACGAACGAGAGCACCGTGGCCACTCCGAGCACCACGAGGAAGGGCACGAGAACAAGCATGCGCCTGCGGCGCAGGAGGTCGAGAATATCGCCGCCCTGCATCGCAGCCTGAGGAGCCTGTTGTTCAATGGTGGTAGTTGTCATGACAACTCAGAAGACGATGCCACGGTTGTAAGACGTGTCACCCGTCAGGATGCGCACGGTGTAGTCCATCGAGACCACCGTCCGCGTGATGTTGAAGAGGCTCTGGAACGGGATGGAGACGCCAGCCATGATGCTGTTCACATGGCCGATCCAGGTTGGAGGCACATAGATGATGTCGTCGGCCCGGATCTGGATGTTGCCTCCCGTCAGCCCCTTCTCGTAGATATCCCGCACGTTCACCGTGAAGACCTGGGGCTTCCGCGGATCGCCGCGGATGATTTTCAGATGTGTTTCATCATCGAGGAGAGAGCTCGGCGCGCCCATCTTCACGAACACGTCGAAGAGGACGACATCGCCTTCATAGGGCATGCTCTTCAGGATCACGCCACCGAAGCGGATGTCATTCGCAGCCACGTAGAACTGCTTGCTCTGCACGCGGCCCACACCCACCGTCACTTCAGGCTGTTTCAGATACATGGCCAACCGGCCTTCGAGCTTCTTCCGGAGCTGCATGGGAGTCAGCCCGGCACCGGTGACCTCGCCCACCCACCCGAAGCTCATGATGCCATCATTGCGGATGACAAACTTGCCGCTGAGGCGAGGCTCTTCGATGACCTCAAGCAAGACCTCGTCTCCGACACCGAAGACGAACTCGTTCTCCTCGGGGTCCTGGGAGAAACGGCGGCCGAAGCCCTTGGTGTTGCCGTCAGCACCCAATTCCTCGAAGGTGGACGTTGGTCCGTTGCTGCACGCGCTGAGCGCGAGCAACACGATGAAGCACAGCGTGTGAACAAGCCTGTGCTGATTCCCTCTGCCGAAATCGCTCATCTTCCCTGCCTCAAGCGGCCCGCTTCTCGGCGATCCGCATTCCCTTGCCGGAGAGGCTGCATAGCCTTCTCGGGGCACCCAACCATCGGCAGCCCAAGCCACTGTGGTTGAGCAATCTTAGACGCAACCCCATGAACCATGGCCGGTTGGGCGCGGCACGATCTGCAGTCGCCAACGAAAACCGGAGTCCTTGATGGCTCTTTATCGCCAAGTCCGCCATGAGCTTACGGCTGGCCTCCGGCGTACTCAACAAACTCCTGAAAAACCAGTTCAGGCGCCGGTTTGAGCTTGACGGAACCGAGGCAGGGGTTCGGGCGCTCGGCTGATGAAGTTGAAACGGAGAATTGCCCACAGGGCCGAGAAACCGTCGCGCCAACCGATCTTCTTCCCCTCTTCGAAGTCGCGACCGCTGTAGGAAATGGCCACCTCGTAGACGCGCGCCCCCATGCGAGCCACCTTGGCCGTCAGCTCCGGCTCGACATCGAAACGCCGCGACCTCAAGTCCAGTCTGGCCACCACCTCGCGTCGCATGACCTTGTACCCGGTCTCCATGTCCGTCAGGTTCAACCCTGAACAGATGTTCGAGACGAAGGTGAGCAGCCGGTTGCCGAGGTAGTGAAAGTAGAGATGCACACGATGCGTGCCTTCGCGAAAACGTGAACCGAAAACAACATCCGCTCTCCCGTCGAGCAGTGGCCCCAGCAACGAGCGGTAGTCCGCAGGGTCGTACTCAAGGTCTGCATCCTGCACCAGGACGAACGTTCCTGCTGCGGCGAGAAAGCCCGTGCGCAACGCAGCCCCCTTGCCGCGGTTCTTCTCATGCGTGATCAGCTTCAGCGCGGAAAACTGCGGGAGCATGGCCGCGATCACGCTTGCCGAGCGATCCCGCGAACCATCATCCACCACCAAGACCTCGATGCTCATGCCATCCGGCAGGGGCGCGCTGAGGACGCGGCGAATGCAGCGCTCCAGCGTCTGCTCTTCGTTGTAGACCGGGATGACGACACTGAGCAGCATCACTCTCCGAGCCGCGCGCCATACATGCGCTCGTAGTAGCCACGGTAGGCGCCGGACCGCACGCGCTCCCACCAAGCGCGCTCGGTCATGTACCACTGAACCGTTGCGGCGAGCCCTGCTTCGAAGCTGTGCAGCGTGGTGAAGCCGAGCTCCGAGCGGATCTTCGCGTCGTTGATGGCGTAGCGCCGGTCGTGTCCGGGGCGGTCCTTCACGTACCGGATGAGTTCACGTCCACGACCCGTGAGTTCGAGAATCCTCTCCACCACCGTGATGTTGGCGCGCTCGCTTCTGCCGCCCACGTTGTAGACCTCACCGATGCGGCCCTTCTGGCGCACGAGATCCACTGCGCGGCAGTGATCCTCCACATGAATCCAGTCGCGCACATTCATGCCGTCGCCATAGACGGGCAAGGCCTTCCCCTCCATCGCGTTCGCGATCATGAGCGGGATGAGTTTCTCCGGGAACTGGAACGGACCGTAATTGTTCGAGCAGCGCGTCGTGAGCACCGGCATCCCGTGGGTGTGATGCGCCGCACGCACGAGAAGGTCACTGGCGGCTTTCGATGCCGCATAAGGGCTGTTGGGCGCAATGCACGTCTCTTCCGAGAACGCCGGATCCTCCGGCCCGAGAGTGCCGTAGACCTCGTCTGTGCTGACATGCACGAAGCGGCCGAGACTTCGGCGGCGCGCGAAGTCGAGCAAGGTCTGCGTGCCGGTGACATTGGTGCGCAGGAACGCACCGGCGTCCTCGATGGAGCGATCCACGTGCGATTCCGCCGCGAAGTGCACGATCTCGTCAACGGGGCCGAGTGCTTCCAACGCAGCCTTGTCCGCGATGTCCCCGCGCACGAATTGATAGCGCGGGTCCGTGTCCACACCGGCGAGATTCTCGAGATTGCCGGCGTAGGTCAGCGCGTCGAAGTTCACCACGCTCACGTCCGCCACGGCGGCGAGCACATGCCGGATGTAATTGCTGCCAATGAATCCTGCACCGCCCGTGACGAGTATCCGTTTCATGTTCCGCTCTTCCGGCTGATGTGATCTTTCAGGGCTTCCTGCCAGGGCCGCTGGCACAGGCCGAGCTTCTCCTCAAGCACGCGATTGCGCAATGCGGAGTATGCCGGTCTGGCCGCGGGGGTCGGCCATTCGGCGGTGGAGATGGGCTGGATTTCCGCTTTCAGCCCGGCCAGTCGGCACGCCTCCTCCGCGAAGGCATGCCAACTCGTGACGCCGGTGTTGGCTGCGTGCACAGTGCCTTCGATCCCGGATTCCAGCACGGCGACGGCCGCAGCAGCCGCATCCGCCGTGAACGTCGGACTGCCCAGTTGATCCGCCACGACGCGCAGCGGGCGGCCTTCGCGCGCCACCCTGAGAATCGTGTCCACGAAGTTCTTGCCGTCCGGACCGAAGAGCCAGGCCACGCGGAAGATCACCGCTTGCGGCAACAGGCGTCGCACGGCTTCCTCGCCCGCCCATTTGGAACGGGCATAGGCTCCGACAGGCTCTGCCGCCGCGCTCTCGTCGATCGGCTCGCGCGCATCGCCGCGGAAAACAAAGTCGGTGCTGACGTGCAGGAGCCGCGCACCTGATGCGCGCGCGGCGCGTGCCAGCTCCGCCGGTCCGTCCGCATTGGCGCGCATGGCGAGCGCTTCCTCACTCTCCGCCTTGTCCACTGCGGTGTAGGCCGCGGCATTCACGATCCAGTCCGGAGCAACTCTGGCCACACGTTCGGCCACGTCCGCGCGCTCGCAGATATCCAGCGACAGCACCCCGTCCGACGCACAGCGCGCGGTGGCAATCACTTCATGCCGGGGTGAGAACGCCTCCACCATGCGGCGCCCGAGCATGCCCCGCGCCCCCGTGACAAGTACTCTGGCCATCAGCGGTCCATGTGGTTGGCGCCACCATCGTGCACAAGCTGGGATGCACGCAGGAGCGATTCGAAAGTGCCCGCATCCGTCCACCAGCCCTGCAACACATCGCAGCTCATGGTGCCGCGCTGGATGTAGGCATTGTTCACATCGGTGATTTCGAGTTCACCCCGTCGCGACGGCTTCAGCGTGCGCACAATGTCGAACACGTTCGCGTCGTACATGTAGATACCGATCACCGCGAGATTCGTCTTCGGCTGGGCTGGCTTCTCCTCGATACCCAGGACCCGCTCGCCTGCCAGCTCGGCCACGCCGAAGCGTTGCGGATCATGCACTTCCTTCAAGAGGATGCGTGCACCGCCGCCCTGCCCCTCGAAGGCCTGCACGGCATGCGCAATGTTGTTCTCGATGATGTTGTCACCGAGCACCACGCAGATGGAATCGCCGTCCGCGAAGTGTTCGGCCAGGCGCAGCGCATCCGCAATGCCGCCCTCACCCTTCTGGTAGGCGTAGTTCAGGCGCTGCAGACCGAAGTCCTCACCGTTGCCGAGAAGCTTCAGGAAGTCGCCCGCATTGTTGCCGCCGGTCACCACCAGAATGTCCTTGATGCCTGCGTTCACGAGGCACTGGATCGGGTAGTAGATCATGGGCTTGTCCCAGATCGGCAAGAGGTGCTTGTTGGTGATCCGCGTGAGCGGATGCAAACGCGTTCCAAGACCGCCAGCGAGAATCACGCCTTTCATGAGCCACTCTCCCGCGACCCTGCGGCCGCATGTTCCTTGAACCAGCGCACGGTCGCTCCGAGTCCCTCTTCAAGAGAGGTCCGCGGGTCGAAACCCAGCGCAGCGCGCGCGAGGCTGATATCGGCCTGGCTGTCGCGCACATCCCCGGCCCGATCCGGCCCGTGCACAACCGCAACCTTCTTGCCGAGATACTGGCCGATGCACTCGAGCAGCGTGAGCAGGTCGGTCCTGCCACCGGCCCCCACGTTCATCACCAAACCTGCGGCGCCCTTGGCCGAAGCCGCGAGAAGGTTTGCCTGCACCACATCGCCCACGTATGTGAAATCGCGGCTCTGCCGCCCGTCGCCATGGATGTGCGCAGGTTCACCCGCGAGTGCTGCCGCAATGAACTTCGGGATCACCGCCGCATAGGCCGAATCCGGCCGCTGGCGCGGGCCGAAAACATTGAAATACCGCAGGGCCACGCATTCGAGTCCGTGCACGCGCGTATAGACGCGACAGAGATTCTCGCCATGCACCTTGTCCGCAGCATAAGGGCTCTGCGGCTGTTGCAGCATGCTCTCGACCTTCGGCAGCACTGCGGTGTCGCCGTAGGCACTGCTGCTCGCGGCATAAACCACGCGGCGCACTTTCGCGGCGCGTGCTGCCTCCAGCACATGGAAAGTCCCGCGGGCATTCACCTCGAAGCTCGTGAGCGGGTCCTCGACACTGCGCGGCACGGAGGGCATGGCCCCTTCATGGAAGATCACCTCCATGTCGCGAGCCGCCGCATTGACGAGCGCTGCATCGCGCAGATCGCCCTCGATGAAATCGATCTTCCCGGCAGCACTGGCGAGATTCTCACGGAAGCCCGTACTCAGATTGTCGAGCACGCGCACCTGATCCCCGCGGGCAACAAGTGCATCCACGAGATTGGATCCGATGAACCCCGCACCACCTGTCACGAGCACTCTCATGCCTTGCTCCCGTAGCGATGGAGAAGATCCGCCGCGATGCGCCCGGAGGCGCGGCCATCCCAGAGTTCCGGCCTCTGAATCACAGGCTTTCCCCGTGCGAGCACCTCGAACGCAGCAGCCACGATGCGCTCCGGATCGCGACCCACGAGTTGATTTCCGCCAGAGGTGATGGTCACGGGCCGCTCCGTATTTTCGCGCAAGGTGAGGCATGGCACCTCGAGAATGCACGCCTCCTCCTGGATGCCACCACTGTCGGTGAGCAGCATGGCCGCCCCATCCATCAGGGCGAGAAAGTCCCGGTATCCCTGCGGCTCGAGCAGCCGGACACCGCCTGGAGTGACCAACCCGTTCTGCTCCATGCGTTGCCGCGTCCGCGGATGAACAGGAAACAGCAACGGCAACTTGGTGCTGACACGACCGAGAGCGCCGAGGATCACCTTCAAGGCCTCCGGATCATCCACGTTCGAAGGGCGATGGAGCGTCACGAGTCCGTAGGACTTCGGAGGCACACCCTGACGCACCAGCGTGTCTCCGGCGCGCGCACGTGCAAGCTCCTCCAGCAATGTGTCGATCATCACGTTGCCCACGAACTGGATGCGCTGTTCCGGAACACCCTCGCGCCGCAGATTCAGCAGACCGTCGGGTTCGCTCACGTAGAGCACGTCTGCGATGGCGTCCGTGAGAACGCGATTGATTTCCTCGGGCATGCTGCGATCACGCGAACGCAACCCGGCTTCCACATGTGCGACCGGAATGCCGCGTTTCACGGCAGCAAGCGCCGTGGCGATGGTGCTGGTCACGTCGCCGACAACAACCACCACATCCGGCGCTTCGTCCGCGAGCAGTGCGTCAAAGCGCACGAGGATCTCGGCCGTCTGCGCGGCGTGTCCGCCAGAACTGACACCGAGGTTCTTCCACGGTTCCGGAATGCGCAGTTCCGCGAAGAACTGCCCGGACATGTTGGTGTCGAAGTGCTGGCCAGTGTGCACGATCCGGTGGCGCACACCCTCAAGCTCCGCCAGCGCGCGCGCAAGCGGAGCGATCTTCATGAAGTTCGGGCGCGCACCAGCAACAGAAATGATGTCGAGACGCGGCCTCATGCGCGTGGTGCGGCCTTCAACCAGCGCGCGAAGTGCGCAAGGCCCTCCTGCAGGGAGACCTCCGGCGCCCAGCCGAGGCTTTGACGCACGGCCGTGAGATCGGCGGAGGTGTGCTCTACGTCTCCGGGCTGGTCCTTTTCGTGCCGCACACGCACCGAGAGATCGAGCGCCTCCCCGAGCATGCGGACGAGATCCGTCAGGCGGGTGGTTTCCACTCCGCCCAGATTGAGAACGCGGAAGCTGTTGCCTGTGTCCGCCGCACGCAAGACACCGCGCACGATGTCCGACACGAAGGTGTAGTCGCGTTCGGATGTGCCGCTGCCGAAAAGCCGGAGTTCCTCCCCTCTGAGGATGCGCGTCGCGAAGAGACGAATGGCCATCTCGGGGCGTTGGCGTGGTCCATACACAGTAAAGAACCGCAACGCCGTCACCGCAGGGCCGCCACTGGCGACGGCCGCCCTGCAAATCAGTTCGCCAGCGCGCTTTGTCGCGGCATAGGGGCTCACGGGCTGGTCCGCGGGATCGTCTTCCCGGAATGGCCGCCGCGGGCTGTTGCCATAGACGCTCGAGGAACTGCCGAAGACGAAATGCGGCGTGCCCGCCGCGCGCGCTGCATCAAGGAGATGCTGCGTTCCGAGCACATTGACTTCGGAATAGAGCGCGGGTTGTTCGAGCGAAGGACGCACGCCGGCCTTCGCGGCGAGATGCACGATCACATCCGGACGTTCATCCGCCACGATGCGGCGCAAGCTCGCGGCGTCACGCAGGTCCTCCTCGTGCAGAACCACACGCCCGCTGGCAGCGACCTCCTCCATGTTCCGGCGCTTCAGCGCCGGGTCATAGAAAGGATCGAAGTTGTCGAGAATGGCAACCGCATCGCCGCGGCGGAGAAAAGCTTCCGCCACGTGCGAACCGATGAATCCCGCTCCGCCCGTGAGAAGGACGCGCATGCTCAGAGCCTGACGAGCCTGCCCGCGACAGCGCGCCCCTTCAAGAGATTGCGCGTGTCCACGATGAGGCGCGATTTGCCAGCGATGAGATCGAGATCAAAGGCCGAGTGGTCTGTCACCACCAGCACGAGATCGGCCGCGGCCAGTTCCCCGGCATTGCACGGCACACTGGCAAGATCGAGACCGTGGAAATCCACCTTCGGGACGTGCGGATCGGCGTAGCGAACGTCGGCGCCGCCGCGCTGCAACATGGTGATGATGTCGAGAGCCGGCGACTCGCGGCAGTCATCCACGTCACGCTTGTAGGAGACACCGAGGACCAGCACGCGCGATCCATTGATGGGCTTCTTGTCCGCGTTGAGTGCCTGGGCGCACAGGTCGATGACGTACTGCGGCATCTGCGAGTTGATTTCGCCAGCCATCTCGATGAATCGCGCGTTGTAGTTGAGCCCGCGCAGCTTCCACGAAAGATAATGCGGATCGATGGGGATGCAGTGCCCCCCGAGACCCGGCCCGGGCCAGAACGGCATGTAGCCGAAGGGCTTCGTGGCCGCAGCGCCGATCACTTCCCACACGTCCACACCGAGTTTCCTGCACATGATGGCCATTTCATTGACCATGCCGATGTTCACGCTGCGGAAGGTGTTCTCGAGGAGCTTCACCATTTCTGCTGCCGCACAGGAACTCACGGGTACCACGCGATCCACGGCTGCGGCATAGAGCTCGCTGGCAAGCCGCACACATGTCGGCGTGTGTCCGCCCACGACCTTCGGAGTGTTGCGTGTGTGGAACTTGGGATTGCCCGGGTCCACGCGCTCGGGCGAGAAGGCAAGGAAGAAATCCCTGCCTGCCACCAGACCGGAACGCACGAGACGCGGAAGGATGACCTCTTCCGTCGTCCCGGGGTAGGTCGTGCTCTCGAGCACGATGAGCTGGCCCTTCCGCAGCGACGCCTCCACCATCGCTGTGGCGGACTCGATGTAGCTCATGTCCGGGTCGCGGGTCTTCCGCAGCGGTGTGGGCACGCAAATGGAGATCGTGTCCGCGCCAGCAAGCTCCCGGATGTCCGTGGTGGCACGCAGCATCCCGGCCGCCACCAGTGGCTTCAGTTCCGCGGTCGCGATGTCGCCGATGTACGAATCACCGGCATTGACGCCGGCGACCCGCCGCGCATCCACATCGACACCGAGCACGCGGTAACCCGCGCGCGCGAATTCGACGCAGAGCGGCAGACCGACGTAGCCGAGGCCGATGACGCCGACGAGGGCGGTCTTGTCCTTCAGTTTCCTTTGCAGGGCTTCCGCTGCGGGCGAGAGTTGAGTGTCGGGCGTGGGGTTCATTGGACAGTCACGGTTTTCGCGAGGTTGCGGGGTTGGTCCACGTCCGAACCGCGGATCACCGCGGTCCAGTACGCGAGAAGTTGCAGGGGAATGATGTTGACGAATGGCGAGAGGGCTTCAGGAACCCGCGGCACCACCAGTGTGCGCCAGCAGGATTTCATCAGGCGCTCCTCGCCTGTGGAGACGATGCCGATGACGCGCGCACCACGGGCACGTGCCTCCTCCACATTGCCGCTCATGAGCGCGGAGGTCACGGACTCCGTGGCGATGGCAATGACCGGCATGCTGGGATCGATGAGAGCGATGGGCCCGTGTTTCATCTCGCCAGCCGGGTAGCCCTCGGCGTGGATGTAGCTGATCTCTTTCAGCTTCAACGCGCCTTCAAGCGCAATGGGATAGTTCAACCCGCGCCCGAGATAGAGCGCATCGCGCGCCGCGGCCAGTTCGCCAGCGATGTCCTTCGCAGCATCAGAGAGCGCCAGAGCCTGCTCCAGAGCGTGCGGCAACGTCTTCAATTCATGCAGACGGCGTGCGAGAGTCTTCTGGTCGAGACGACCCCGCGCCGCCCCCAGCCGCAGTGCCAGCAGCGCCAGCACCGTGAGCTGTCCCATGAAGGCCTTGGTCGAGGCCACGCCGATCTCCGGGCCCGCATAGGTGAGCAGCACATGCGCTGCGTCGCGCGCCATGGACGAGCCCGCCACGTTGGTGATGACCAGCGTGCGCGCGCCCGCCTCGCGGCCCTTCTTCAGTGCCGCACGCGTATCCGCTGTCTCGCCAGACTGCGAGATGGCGATGAGAAGATCGTCCTTCGCGAGCAGGGGCTCGCGGTGGATCATTTCGGAAGCGTAGTCCACTTCCACCGGAATGCCGGCGTCCTCCTCGAGCAGGAAGCGCCCGACCTGTCCTGCATGCCAGCTCGTGCCGCAGGCCACGATGCAGATGCGCCTGAGGGAGCGGAGTTCGGCGTCGCTCAGTGCGAACCCGTCGAGCACGATGGCACCGCTGTTCTCCGCGATGCGCCCGAGGAGCGCGTTCGAAACCGTCGCCGGCTGCTCGTGGATCTCCTTGAGCATGAAGTGCGGGAATCCCGCCTTCTCCGCCATTTCCGCGGACCAGGTGATCTCGGCCACCGCG
>SXGT01882088.1_pt1 | contig 47811 bp, 54 predicted proteins | sample 3176221 | NCBI WGS metagenome assembly SXGT01 (sample SAMN11356862, study PRJNA531348) | freshwater metagenome | isolation source: freshwater sample F1-120 | place: China: Fuxian Lake, Yuxi | collected 2017-12-25 | reverse complement strand
TCTCAGGAACGGCTTCACTCCAACGCCCTTGCGTCTTTAAATAAAAGATTGCAGCAGTCATATTACCAGAACCACCATGTATTGCATGCTCTTGTAAATTATCCGCCATTCGTTGAATTGCTAAGGCTTTTCCTCTTTTATCCCGGCTCCCCGAGCCAGCGCAGCGCGAGCACCTCGCCCACGACGCCCTCGACGACGGCCGTGCCGATGACCACGCCACCGGCGTCATGCAGCGTCGCGAGCGTGCCCACAGTGGTGGCCGGAGGTGCGGGCGCGGCGTTCACCAGCACGCCACGCGCGTAGACGACCGGCGTGCGACGCGCGTCGGGGCGCTGACCGTCGAGGTAGACGAGCGCCATCGTGAGGCCAACGGCGCCCGTGGCGTCGAGCACCGGCGGTGCGTCGCCGGTCAGCAGGCACGCTTTGCGGTCGAAGGTGCGGCAGTCGGTGGTCAGCGCATTGCCCACGCCCCGGACGCCGCCGTCCGACCGCGGAGAGGTCGCGAGGACCAGCGCCAAGACGCCGCGAATCGTGCCGACGACCGCGCCCGCCGGGAACACGCCGCGGAGCGTGCGCCCATGGGCCGTCAGCGCCAGCGGCAGCGTCGCACCGTCGGCCGGCGCCCGCCGCACGCTCGAGAGCACGAGCACCGCGTCCCATGCCTCCGCGGCGGGCACGTGCACGAGCCGTCCTGGAAGCGTGGCGACCTGGCCCGCGTCCGGGACCAGATCCAAGTAGACGTCCACCGTCTGCGGGTAAAGCGCGATGACCTCGTCGGTTCGGACGCGCGCGCCGGTGAGCTGCCGCACCGGCGCGGCGAAGGTGGCCTCGACGACGACCCGGTCCTGCGCGTCGCGCGAGAGCGCCAGCTCCACGAGATCGAACGTGCCCCGCTCGAGGCCGGCGACCTCGGGATGGCGCAACCGCACGTCGCCGGTCGCGTCCACGAGTCGCACGGCGGGCGACGCGGTCAGGAGCGTGCTGGCAAGGGCGGCGGCAGTGAGCACGGGCGCGGAGTGTCGCCTGCGAGGCACGGTCGGTCAACGGCATGCGTGCGTAATCGCGGTGGTGCGGGGACGTTCAGCCGCTTGACGGGTAGGGAGTCGGCGCTGGACGTGCTCGGAGGCTCGTGCCACGCTCTCACGATGGCTACCGATGGCAGGGACCAGAGCACCCCGGACGCGAACCGCGCGAAGCCCGACGCCTCGGCAGGATCGCCCTTCCCGATGCTCTCCGTGTACGTGCTCGGGCTCTTGGCTGCGATCTGCTGGGTCTACTTGCTCGCCGGCCTCTTCAGCGGCTCGGTCCAATTTCCCAGCAAGCACGCCTCGCTCCAGATCACGCGGGGCGAGTCGCCCAAGGTCTATTGGGCGTGCGTCACGGTCTGGTTGGCCGGTGGCGTGCTGCTCACGCGGGCGGCCGCTGCGAGCTTGCAGAAGGCCATGAGCCAAGCGCACCCGGCGACGCGGCGCAGGGGGACGAGGCGCGGTGGGGGGAGCTGAGTTCGCGGTTGGCTCGGTATGCCATGGAGCAAGTACGGCCTCGAACTCGCGCTCCGCACGGAGCGGAGGAGCACCTCGCGGAGCGCGGGTCCGAGTCCCTGATAACGGCGTGCCGCTACGCGCTCTTCAGCCGGCGCACCGGCTTCTTGCGCTCCGAGGTGCGCGTGCCGCCGACGAGCTCGTACTCGGTCGAGTCCTCGCCGTAGGTGCCCTTCACCAGCGCGCGGACGCGCTTGACGACCGTGCGCAGGTCGCGACGTGCCGCCTCGCGGGCGTTGACGGCGATGGCGCGGGTACGCGCGGCGTCGTCCGCCTCCTTGGCGTGCGCTTCGACCTTGGTGAGGGTCGAGCGAACGCTCTCGGCCGTCAGCTCCTTGCCGACGCTGATCTTCGCCTTGAGCATGCCTTCGACGATGCTCTCGGCCTGTGAGTCGATCGAGGTCTTCTTCGATGCCATCGTTGTTCCTTTCTCCCGAGTCGGGAAGGAGTTCGACCCGTGCGGTCACCGACGGGTCCGTTTCCTTTGTCATCGGGATCGGCCTGTGGGAGTTAAGGAGGAAGTGCATCGGAGGCTCGACCTGCCCCCTCGGACGTCGCCGTGCGCGGTCGGAGGTTCGTCCCCGCGCGATGGGAGAGCCTTCCTCGGCCAAGGTGCGTCGTCCTTGGTCCACGGGACCTTCCTCCTGAGACCGTGGAGTTCGTCCAGGGACGATGGGAGCTGGTCCCGGCCACATGCGAGCAACATCCAGCGTCAGCGAAGCTCGCCGTGGCTGGTTGGCGGCTACTTCGAGGACGAGTCGAAGTGCGTTGGGCGCGGCGGGAGCTTGCACGGACGGCGCGGAGGAAGCCCCAGGGGCTGAGTTTCGTTGCACGCCCTGAGTCGCCCGAAGGGACGTTGCTCGTCGCGTCCGAGACCGAAGCGCTCGAAGGACCCCTCGACTTCGTGTCCCAGGTTGAGATTGGTGCAACGCAACGGAGGGCGCGCAGGCCGGGCGTAGCGAGAAGCCTCCGTATGCCATTGAAACCTCGCCGCCATGTCGCCCCGAATCCAACTGACCACTGCGTGGCGGCGCGACGCAAGGATGACCTCGATGTCGCTGGGACTGCACAGCTCCAGCGTGCGCACCGCCTTGACTCCGTCGGCGGAACATGGTAGGCGTCAAACGGTTATCGACGAGAACAAGGAAGCAAGTGGAGGGAAGTGATGGCAACTGATCGGGTAGCACTACGCAGTCTCGTTGCCCGCGCATTGGCGGCGATGGCGGTCTCATTCATGGCACAAGCCTGTGGCGTCTCTGGGACAGGCGCAGAGAGCCAGGCTGCCTGCGTCGCCGGCGCAACGCAGGAGTGCTTCTGCCCAGGCGGTGGCCGGGGCGTCCAAGTCTGCGCTGCCGGGGGGGCTCGCTGGGAGGAGTGCACGGGCTGCCAGGTCGCGAGCGGTGACGCCGTGACGGCCGGGCCGTGTGCGGGGATCGCATGCGGCGGCCACGGAACATGCGAGGTCCTCAACGGCACTGCCCGGTGTGTGTGCACGACCGGATGGAAGCCCTCAGGGCTCGACTGTATCCCGGATGGGCAGCCACCTCAGCAAGCCGGCTGCAGAGCGATGGAGATCGAGCCGGGACAGGTCGTTTGCCTCGAAGACGATTCCCTGTATGACGCTGCAACGGGAGTCTCAGTGGACTATGGACTTCCGACTGAGAACCTGAAGCCACTCGTCGATCATCGCTCCGAGTACATGGACAGCCTTTCTCCGAACGTCTCGAACCAGAAGGGCTGTGGCTGGTGCGTCGCTCACGCCATCACTCATAGCATTGAGGCCCTTCAGGCCAAGGCATCTTGGATTGCAGGCTCGAACTCGCCGGCCGAGCTTGTGTCTGAGCCGCACCTGTGGTCAGCGGGTGGCAAGTCAGTCGACGATTGCAAGGGCGGATGGGTCATCCCGACCGGACTTGCGACCGCCAAGGCACACCGCCTCGTCCCACTTTCAATCTGGCCGTACAGCGGGGAAAACGACGTTCCGACCACAACGACAACGCTCCCGAACGACGTTCTGCAGTCGGAGGGCAAGTTCCAGATCAAGGACGCGATGGGGGTCGATGCCGCTTCAGTCGCTTCACTCAAGGCAGCGATTGCGGCAGGCCACAATGTAGTCTACTCTGTTCCGGTCTTTCAGACGCTTGGATGGTCTAGCTTCAAGTCCGGGAACCGCTGGAAGAATGGCGACATCGAAGTCACCGCGCCGTCATCGTCGGAGTCCCTGTGCACGAGCAAGACCAAGCTCGAGGACCTTGGAGGATGTCGATGCACCTCTAGTGAGGACTGCCCCTCCAAGATCGTTGGCGGGAACTCGGTTCAGCTGTCGTGCAAGCACAAGCGATGCGCAGACGGGAATCACGCGATCTTGATCGTTGGCTACGACGATGCGAATGGTGGCTGGTTCACGTTCAAGAACTCGTGGGGCAAGAGCTGGGGCGACGGCGGGTTCGGCCGGCTGACGTACGGTTACATCGAGGGCTTCGGAAATGGCGGGGCATATCCAACGGGGCTGGCGGGGTGCGACAGCCACGACTCGACTCGATGCAGCGAGGGGAACATCCACTGGGTGGATAGCTGCGGAAAAATCGAGAGCGACATCGCCAAGCAGTGCAAGAGCGGCTGCTCCGGCGAGAACACGTACTGCGATGGCGAGAACTGCGCTCCAAAGGACAAGAAGGCCTGCTTTGGAGGCGACCTCTACTGGTACGACTCTTGTGGGAACATCGGCGAGCAGGCCCAAGACTGCGCTTGGAACGAGCAGTGCCAGGGGTCCGCCTGCGTCTGCGTCCCGCAGTGTTCGGGCAAGGAGTGCGGCGACAATACCTGCGGCGGCGTTTGCAATGCGTGTCCGAACGGGAAGTCATGCGACAAGAACGACAAGTGCCAGCAGAACATCGTTCCTTGCCCCTCGGATTGCAGTGGTCACGGCTCCTGTGAAGGGACGACCGGCGCTTGCACATGCTACATGGGCTTCGCGGGTGCGAGCTGCAATGGTTGCGCATCGGGCTATGGAGGGTACCCGGTCTGCAAGAAGACGTGCACCAACGACTGCAGCGGCAACGGAACGTGCAATGACGGGACGTGCAATTGCGATGCCGGGTACTCCGGTACGAGCTGCGGCACGTGCGGCGTTGGCTACACAGGTTATCCTGACTGCAAAAAGACCTGTCCCGGTGGCTGCAACACCCACGGAACGTGCAACGACGGAACGTGCTCCTGCTACACGGGCTTCTCTGGCACGAGCTGCAGCTCCTGCGCCCCCGGCTACGCCGGGTACCCAGTCTGCGAGAAGTCGTGCCCAGCAGATTGCAACGGGTACGGGAGCTGCAGCAATGGCACATGCTCATGCGATCCAGGCTACTCGGGCACCTCGTGCGGCACTTGCGCATCGGGGTACTCCGGCTATCCAATCTGCGAGAAGACCTGCACGAACGATTGCAGCGGCCACGGAGGTTGCAATGGTGGCACGTGCTCGTGCACTGCGGGCTACTCCGGCACCTCCTGCAACGCCTGTGCGTCTGGTTATTCGGGCTACCCGAACTGCACGAAGTCGTGCCCCAACGACTGCAGCGGTAACGGAAGCTGTAATGCTGGGACCTGCTCGTGCTATACAGGCTATTCTGGCACGTCATGCAACACGTGCGCCTCTGGATACTCGGGCTATCCGACCTGCACGAAGACGTGCCCGAGCGACTGCAACGGGCACGGCACGTGTTCCAATGGAACGTGCTCGTGCTACTCGAGCTACGCAGGTTCCAGCTGCGGCTCGTGTGCGTCGGGCTACGAGAACTATCCTTCTTGCACGAAGATCCCCACGTGCTCTGTGTCGACGTATTGGACGCCAACAACGGTCTCGGCCCAGCAGACGATCAACGTTTCGGGAACAAACGTAACCGTGAAGGTCGAGGTCAAGGCAGCGTCAAGCGGCTCGGGCCTACAGGCGCGAGTGTGCAAAACGAGCGGGACGTTCTCCAGCAACGTCTACCTCGAGCTTAACACGTGCTGGATCAATCCATGTCCTTTCGGTTCCATCCAACAGGAGTTGGCCACCGCGGGCTCCACCTGCTCTCCGTGGACCGACGTCTTCAGCTCCAAGGCATCCAAGGAGGGTGACAAGTCGGCATACGATGCGCGAGTCGTCTCACCGGCAATAAACCCCGGCAACGGGGCATCGTGCTACTCCGCGTGGGATAGCTACTGCGCTAACCCGCCCGATCCAGGATGCGGCGCCTGCTGGTACTTCAGCTTGGCCCAGATGACCAGGACGTGTAAGCAGTAGTTGACTTCTGAGCCCCGCGCGCACCGCGTCCCAGCGCGCGGGCCACATGGTCGTGGTCGTCGCCCGTGGGCCATGGGAGGATTCCGTTGGGCCCACGACCAGTGACGACCTACGGCGTCATGGCATAGATACACGGAACTTCTCTTCTTGTCTGGGGCGCGATACGTGTATCAGCGAAGCTCACCCCTTTGCATAGAACTCCGCCCAACCCTCGGCCTCCCAGGCCCCTGCATCGCTCGAACCGCCGAACTCTTCGGCGGCCGGCGGGTGTGCCCCGTAGGCCGCGCCATCTGCGGTGGAGTCGTGCGCGGCGCAGAGGGCCAGACGCGCCAAGATGAGCTGTTCGTCGTGCGACAGCTTTTGGACCAAGGGCCACAGGTCCTGAGCGGTGAGGTTCGGGTTGGCGGTCATGATGCTGGCACGCTAGGAGCCAGTCCTCGCGTCGTCAAGCGTCGTGGAGTCCGTGGGTCACGGCAGCCGCCGCATCAGGTCGGCCGCGCGGCTCGACTCGAACCACCGGAGGGATCACGTTGCGCCCACGTGCACTGAGGCGAGTCGGGTGACCCGGTTCATCACGCAGGGACGCTGCGCGTGAGCCGGCCTGAACTGAAAGGAGGGTGGCGACGATTCTTGGGTGTACTTCTGGGCGGCGTTCTGGTCGGTCTGTCGAGCCTGGCGCAGGCGGCCGGTCCACCGTCTTGCGCGGGGCGCTGGGACTGGAACGGTGCCGCTGGACTCCCGACGGGCGTCCGCGGTACAGCTCGCGGAGATGCGCGGGCGAGCGGTACTCTTGAACTGGGTCCTCGCGTGGGGCCACCTCGCGGTCTTGGGCTGCACCTCATCGGTGACCGCGCGCGACGCACCCGCGGACGTCCCGTCGGACGCACCGACTGCCGACATCGCCTCGCTGGCCGCGGACGTCACCAGCCCTGCCCTCCCGGACCTCAGCGCGCCCAAGGATGCCTCGGCACCCGCTCCTTCCGACATCGCTCGTGACCTCGGACCCGGCGATGCGTTGGACGCCGTGGACTCGCCCGACATCCCCGACGTCCCGTCGCCCCCGGTCCTCAAGACCGGCACGCAGCTCCTGTGGCTCGACCACGGCGCGTTCCCGCAGGATCCGGCGCATCCGAGCGCGCTGCTGTACGTGCCCGCCGCGTTCGACCCGACCCCGCCGGTCGCGCTCGTCGTCTACCTCCACGGGCACAACAACTGCGTCACGAACATCGTGGGCAAGACCAGCGGTCCCTGTACGCCCGGGGGCAAGGCGCGCACGGCCTTCGCGCTCATCGAGCAGCTCGAGTCGTCGCAGCGGAACGCGCTCCTGCTCTGCCCGGAGCTCGCCTTCGACCTGGCCTCGAGCGCGCCGGGCGCGCTGGGGGTGCCGGACGGCCTCCTCACGTTCGTCACCGAGGTGCTCGCGACCATGAGCCCGCCGATGTTCGTGCCGGGAGACCTCGGGCCCATCGTCGTGGCGTCGCACTCGGGCGGCTATGCGGCCGCTGCCGCGCTCGCGACCGTGGGCGGCCTCCCGGTGAGCCAGGTGTGGTTGTTCGACTCGCTCTACGCCAAGAGCGCGGAGTTCGAGAGCTGGCTGAAGGATGACCTCGACTCGTTCGCGACCCCGGGCTGGTCGCGGCGATTCATGGACGTCTACACCGACGGCGGCGGCACCGCGGACGACTCGCAGGCGCTGGCCGCGACCGTGGCGCCGTGGTTCGGGCCGAACGCGTTCGTGCACGACACGACGTTTGCGACGTGGACGCTCGACCAATACGACCATGGCGTCCTGTTCAAGCGCTCGATGCTCTCGCACGACGGCGTGCCGAAGTACTACTTCCGGAAGCTGCTCGAGACGAGCGGGCTCGGCGCAACACTGTGAGGGCTAGCGCTTAGCCTTCTTGACCTTGGCCGGCAGCTGCGCGGTGAGGTTGAGCGCGTCCTGGGCCAGCCTGAGCACACGCTCGTCGGGCAAGGCGCCGGTCGTGACCTGCACGTACTCCTTCCAGACACGGCCGGCCATCGGCTCGAAGAGGACGAGGCCCTCGTGTGTGAGCTCAGCGGCGCGCACGGTGCCGACCCGAATGACGACGCTGCCGGCAAAGGTCCCGTAGAACATGTGCCCGTTCACGAATGCGCAGGGATGGCCGAACATCTGGCCCTTGACCGCGCGCGGGTCGGGCGGGACGTTGCGGTCATAGTAGTCGATGGTTGCGGCGTCGGGCTTCTCCATGAGTGACCTCCAGCGCCAACGTAGCGCGCGTGCTCGGGGCTGTCACGCGGGGTGGAGGCGTAACCGACATCGGTCCAGGGACGTACGGGTCAGGCAACCGAGGAGGGACCATGAAGAGCGCGGTGATGATGAGTGTCTTGCTGGTGGGCTGCGGCGGGGCGACCGGGTCGAGCCTCGCGGCGCGGGACAGCGGCGGTCTTGACGAGACCAGCTCCATCGACACAGCGGTACCCATCGACACAGCGGTGCCCATCGACACAGCGGTGCCCATCGACACAGCGGTGCCCGTCGAGACTGCGGTTCCCGTCGACACAGCCGTTCCGGGCGACGTCCCGCCAGTCGCGCCCGCCATCCCGATGGGCAAGGCCGCCCTCATCCCATGGCTCAACGCGAGGAAGTACGCGGACTTCGCGCCGGAGAGCGGCATCCACGCCTCGACGGGTCCCCACGGCGCGGGCGTCCGCTCCTACGTCAACTCGGCGCTCGCCGCCTCGTTCGCAGCGGGGAACGCCGTGCACCCCGTCGGCGCCGCGGCGGTCAAGGAGCTCTACGACGGCGCGAACACGCTCGTCGGCTGGGCCGTCGAGGTCAAAGTCGCGGCGGACTCGGCCGGCGGCAAAGGTTGGTACTGGTTCGAGAGCTACACGCTCGACGGCAGTGGGAAGGTGTACGCCGATGGGACGGGCGCCTCGGTGTGTACCGGCTGCCACGCCGGCGGCAAGGACTACGTGCTCACGCCCTGGCCACTGAAGTAGGCGTCCAGGCGGCTCAATACCCGCGTGCGACGTCGACCTCATGCTCGAGCGGGAGTCCGCGCTCCAGCCGGTCGATCTGCCGCCCGATGAGCGCGCAGATCGCGTCGGGATCCGACACCGCGGCGTTGTGCGGCGTGAGGGTCACCTTCGGGTGGTCCCAGAGCGGCGAGTCGGTCGGCAGCTGCTCGGTCTCGAAGACGTCGAGCACGACGTGTCCGAGCGTACCGTCAGCCAGACACGCGAGCAGGTCGACCTCACGCTGCAGGCCGCCGCGCCCCGCGTTGATGAGCGCCGGCGCGCCAAGGCGTCCGTCGCGGGCGAGTCCGCGCAGCAAGGGAGTCGAGATGATGCCGAGTGTCTCGGGCGTGTGCGGCAGGAGCACGACCAGCAGGTCAGTGCGCGCGAGGAACGCGGGCAGCTCGGCCTGGCCCGCGTAGCTCGCCACCTGCGGGAGCGTCCGCGGCGTGCGGCTCCAGCCCGCCACGTCGAAGCCCAGCGCCACGAGCGCCTGAGCCGCCGCGGCGCCCATGACGCCCAGGCCCATGATCCCCACGCGGACCTCCCGTGCGGAAGGCTGTCCCCGATCGTCGAGCCAGATGTGCTCGGCCTGCTGGCGCGCGTAGCGGCGTGCCTGGCGCAGCAGGGCAAGGCAGTGCCAGACGACGTATTCGACCATGCGGTGGGTGAGATCGGCATCGACGACGCGTGCGACCGGAACCCGAGGGAGCGCCGGATCGCGCAGGACGTGGTCGACTCCGGCCCCGAGCGAGAACACGGCCTTCAGGTTGGGCAGCCCCGCGAGCGCGCCCGGTGGGTGCTTCCACGTCGCGGCGTAGCGCACTGCGGCTTGGTCGAACGGGTCATCGAGCGACACCACGGCGAGCTGAGGGACGTGCTGGCGCAAGCGCGCGATCCACGGCTCAGGGGTCCAACCCCGGATAGCGACGAGCAGTGACACCGGCTACTCGTTCCCGGGAAGCGCTCGCCGCAGGACGACGAGCTGGAGATCGTCTCGGCGCGGCACGCCGAAGCGGGGCTCCTGACTGGGAAACGCCTTGACCTCGCCGGTGGGCAGGTAGCCGCGCCGCGCGTAGTAGGCGATGAGCTCAGCCCGAACGGAGATCACCGTCATGTAGAGCGCATCGCGGCGCCAGGCCTCCTGCACGAAGACCTCGGCGTGCGTGATCATGCGCCGGCCCAGGCCGCGCGCCTGACGCGTGGGCTCCACCGTGAGCATGCCGAGAAACGCGCGACCGTCGGCCTCGAGCGCGAGGTGCACGCAGCCCTCGAGGCGGCCCTCGACGAACGCCAGCCAGACGACCTGGTCGTCGGCGGCGATGAGCTCGCGCAGGCGCTCGGCGTCCACGCGCTGCCCGTCGAGGAGCGCGGCCTCGGTCGTCCAGCCGGCCTTGGAGCTCTCGCCGCGGTAGGCGGAGTTCACCAGCCGGCTGACCACCTCGGCGTCCAGCGCGGTCGCGCGACGAAACGTGATGTTGGCAACGCCCGGCATCGCGCGAGGCTAGGTCGCGGCCACACACCGGGTCAAGCGCTTGTCCGCGGCGTCCGGTGGGGCTAACCTCGGCCCCCAACCATGAAAGGCACCCCATGACCAACAGCAACGTGACCGGCAGCGGCACCCGCGAATCCCCATGGCAGCTCACCACCCCGCCCGGCTCGTCCGAGTTCGAGGCCTTCCGCGATCCGGCGCTCAGCCCGCCGGCGTTGGTCGTGCGCGTCGGCAAGACCGAGCTGCGCTACCAGCTCCGCGCCATCGACGACCTGCACGCGATGTTGCTCGCACACGGCGACTGGATGCCGCTGGGCGGCACCGACGAGCAGAAGCCCGCCCCGGCCGGCACCGTCGAGGCCTGGGGGCGCGACGAGTCCAATCCGGTCGGCGGCTGGTACGGCCTCAAGAAGGGCCTGCGTGGCCGCTTCGGCGTGTACGTGCCGCCGGTGCTCGAGGCCCTGGGCCTGGCCGAGGTCGAGCACCTGCCGAAGAACAACCGCATGCGCGCGGTGCGGGCCTAGCGCAAGGAACGTCTACATCGTCACGCCGAGGTCCGACAACGCGGCATCCATCAGCCTCGCCCAGCCGCTGTTCGCGATCGGGCTCGCCGGGCTCGGGTGCGGCACGGAGCCGATGACGACACCCTCGGGGCTGCCAAGGACGGCCCGTATCCTCGACTCGGCGAACTTCCCGACACCGACGACGAACCTGGGCTGGAAGTGCTCGACCGTCCGTCGGAGTGCGCGGTCGCACGCGGTGAACACGCCAGTGCGCTCGGCGATCGCAAGCTTGTCGGGCGTGAGGTTGGCGCCGCTCTCGACCATGAAGACCAGCGGACACCAGTTGGTGACGAAGAAGCGTCGGAAGAAGGCGTCCGGCGTGCCGAAGCGCTCGCGAGCCCAGCCCCAGAGGCGCGCACCGGACACCTCGCTGCGCTGGCACGCAAAGCCCTGGATGGGACGCTTCGGGTGCTCGACCGGCGGCTTGCCAACCGGGGCCTCGACCCCGAGCCAGTCGCGGACCGAGCCGACCTCGCCGAACGGAACCCCTATTTGAGCCATACCGAACGGTCCGGGATTCAGCCCGACCATCACGACCTCGCGGGGGCCTTGCCCGTACCGGTTGCAGTACAAGTCCCAGGCGGCGCGCGCGTACTCGAGCGGGTTGTAGACGGCGGCGACCGGCGGGCCGAAGTGGAGCCCGGCGAGGTCGCGAACAAGGTCATCGGTGATGGTCTTCAGCATCGTCACACGTCCCTCCAGTTGCCCTTGAAGTCCTCGGGCGACGGGAGTCCCAGGCGCTCCTGCGCTGCCTTGTTCCGCTTCACGCTGCCGAGGGCGACGAGGGCAGTCCGGAGCGTGGGATGGCCGACGAGGCAGTCGATGGCATCCGCGCCAAGATGACCCATGTCCACGAGAACCAAGTCCCGGAGGTTCGGTGCGGCGGCAAGGGGGCTGATGTCGTTGATCCCCTTCATCGTCTCGATGTGGACACGCCGAAGTTCGGTGAGTGCCCTCATGTCTCCTCTGTGAGCCTCGACCTGAACTGGACGATGAGCTTGGAGGCGGATGAGGGGGCAAGCATCTCGTCGGTCAGGGGAGACGAAAGTTCCCGGCGGTCGATCACGCCGCCTCCCCTTCGTCTGCAATTGGCACGCCGAGTGGTGCTCCGGCATTCAACCCGACCATCAAGACCTCGCGGCCCCGCTCGTACTTGTCGCAGTAGAGGTCCCAGGGGGCTCGGGCGTAGACGAGCGGGCTGTAGACGTGCGTGACTGGCGGATCGAAGGCGAGCCCCTCCAGGTCGGCGACGAAATCGTCCGTGATGCTGTGCAGGGGCACCCGGTTACGCCGCCGGGCACATGCGCTCGGTCTCGTGGTCGATTGCGGAGAGGGCTCGTTGGATGGTCTCCACCTCGCCGGTCTCGAAGTAGGCCTCTCCGCATTGCGAGCAGACCCAGGCCGGAACGGCGTCCCACGACACGTGGTAGCCGCGTCGCTCGGCGGTGAAACGGGTCACCGAACGCTCCATTCTCCCCCGACAGTGAACGCACTCCATCGGCTACCTCCTCGACCTGAAGTCGTCGGCCCATTGGGCCTCGTCCGGCACGTACGCCGTGATCACGGCGACGAAGTCGTCCTTGGGTGAGCATACTACGTGGATCGGCCTGCCCGTCGCGTCACGACCCAGAAGCAGGCAACTGTGCCCTCGCACGTCGTTCGGGTAGTCCTCGACGAGGTCGCCCCCATGGACGACTGCCTCAACGACGGACGCCTGAATCATCCTGTCCGGCCGTGACATCTGGCGCACCGCGTGCGGCAGGAAGAGCACTCGCCGCTTGGCCGCCGCACGGACCCTTTCGACGATGTCAGCAGCCACGGCTCCCTCCGGGACCTTTGTCTGCTCTTGCGAACCCCCACGGCCCGGGATTCAGCCCGACCATCACGACCTCGCGTGCGCCTGCGCCGTACCGATCGCAGTGGGCGTCCCACGGCGCACGCGCGTAGACCAGCGGGTTGTAGACGTGCGTGACGGGCGGGCCGAAGCGAAGGCCCTCCAGGTCACTGACGAGTTCGTCGGAGATGGCCTTCAGCACGCGTCCCTCCCTGCCTTTGTCCCGCCCGCCGGCTCACCGAAGCCGCGGCGCAGGCGCTCCTGCCGATGACGGAACAGCGCGGGAACGAGCCGGCCGTGCAGCCAACCGGCGCCCCGAAATCGCGGCTCCCATGAGACGCGTTTCTGACGGTCACGCACGTCGCGTTACCACAACCTGGGCACCGCATAGCCGTCGAAGACGGCGTCGGCGCTCAGCAACGTCATTCCTTCCTCCAGTGCCTGGGCCGCGAGGATGCGGTCGAAGGGATCGCGGTGATGGAGCGGCAATTCGCGAACGCGGAGTACGTGAGCCTCTGTGATCGCCAGCGAAGTGATGCCTCTCTTACGTGCGTCGACTAGGACGTCGCGGAGTGGCTCGCTCAGCCTGAGCTTTCCGATCGAGAGCTTGATCGCCATCTCCCAAGCGCTGGCGAGGCTCATGGTGAGCTCAGTGGCCGCCTCGCCACACACGGCGCTGGCCCTCTCGCTCAGGCGGTCGGGCGCATGTCGCATCCAGAGGAACGTATGGGTGTCGAGGAGATAGGCCATGGCGGCTCACATGTACTCGGCGAAGTCGTCGAGGGGCGCGTCGAAGTCATCTGCCATCCACATCCCCTCCGCTCCGCCCCACCCCAATGGGCGCGTGACGAGCGGCTCACGGAGCGCGACGAGTCGCGCAACGGGTGTATTGCGATTGGAGATGACGACCTCGTTGCCTTCCTGAACCGCCTTGATGAGCCGAGACAACTGGGTTTTCGCTTCGTGAATGGTGACCTCGATCATGGCACCAACTTAGTCCACTTGCATGGTCATGTCTACGCGCACTCGGAGCGTCCCGCGCGCGCGACCGGAGCCGCGGGCGCCGAGGCAGGCCACGCCCAACCGGAGTCCATCACCTGGCAACGCGCGAAGCGCTGGCGGTGCCCTACCTGTTTCCGCCGTTCGAGTGGTGGCCCAAGGGGCAGATGGTGCGCGTGCTCACGGGCAAGGACGGCGGTTGCGTGGCCGTCTTTGGCGAGCGCGTTTGGCGCGGCGTGAGCGGCACCGATCCCGTATTTCTGCCGACGCCCGCGCAGATGGCCCAGGGGCTCGCTGACGCTCCCAAGGGCACCGTGACTTGGGTCGACATGACCAGCGACGGCGGTCTCACGCTCGAGAACTCGTTCTTGGCCATGGCGGCGCTGTTGCCGCCGCACGTGGTGCTGGTCAACGCCGACACTGCGGCCCGGCTCGCGGTGGACGCGACACCGCCGTGACGCGCTCGCCTAGACCGCCCGCCTGCGGGCCACGACGTGCCGATCGAATTGCGCGTAGTCCTTGATGACGCTCGCGGGCTCGAAGGCCCCGGTCGCCTCCAGCAGCGCGACGACCTGCGCGGCCTGCGCCTCACCGGCGACCTCGAGGCCGAGCCAGCCGCCCGCTCGAAGCACGCGCGGCGCGTCGGAAATGAGCGGGCGCAGCACCTCCAGGCCGTCGCTGCCGCCCGAGAGCGCCAGATGCGGCTCGAAGTCGCGCACGTCGCGGGGGAGCGTCGCCATGAGCCCGGCATCGAGATACGGAGGATTGGACACCAGCACATCCACCGACTGCGGCGACTTGATGGGCTCGGTGCCCTGGCCGCGGACGAGCTTGACTCGGTCGCGCACACCGTGGCGCTCGGCATTCTGCGCGGCGACCTCGAGCGCGTCGGCCGACGCGTCGATGCCCACGGCGACGAGCTCGGAGTGCGAGGTCCGCAGCTCGGCCGCAAGCGAGACCGCGATGGCGCCGGAGCCGACGCCGACGTCCACGATTCGCGTCCGCTCGGACGACTCCCGAAGGTAAGCCTTCGCCGCGTCGACCAGCAGTTCGGTCTCCGGTCGGGGAACGAGCACACGCGTGTCGACGGCGAAGTCGCGGCCGTAGAACTCCTTGACGCCGACGATGTACGCCACGGGTTCACCGCGGGCACGGCGCTTGACCAGGTCCTTGAACCGCGCGAGCTCCGTGTCGACGAGCGGGCGCTCGAAGTCGACATAGAGACGGACGCGGTCGAGGCCCGTGACGTGCGTGAGCAGCACCTGCGCGTCCAGCCGCGGCGAAGCGGAGCCCTGCTTGCGGAGGAAGTCCATTGCCCAGTCGAGCAGGCGGCCAAGGGTCCACGCCTCGCTCATCGGCAGCGCTCGAGGGCGAGCGCGACGTTGCGAGGCACGTCGCCGATGAGCAGCGCGCCGATCATCGCCACCAGATCCGCTCCTGCGGCGCGCACTGCGGGCGCACGCTCCAGGTCGATGCCGCCGATGGCGACGAGCGGGCAGCGCACCTGCGCGCGAACCGCACGGACGCCGTCGAGACCCACGACAGGCTCCGCGTCGCGCTTCGTTCGGGTCGGGAAGACGGGCCCAATCGCAACGTAGTCCACGTCCAGAGCAGTGATGGCCTGCGCGACCGAGTGCGTCGAGAGCCCGACGATCGCGTCGGGTCCGAGAATCGCTCGCGCCGCCGCGGGGGTGATGTCGTCCTGGCCGAGGTGCACGCCGTCAGCGCCCACGATGGCGGCGACGTCCGCGCGATCGTTGATGAGAAACGGCGGGCCGTTGGATCCGAGCGCCGCTTTGACCTCCCGTGCCAGGGCGACCATCTGACGCGCCGAGAGCCCTTTGGCCCGCAGCTGCACGACGCCAGCGGGCCGAAACGCCGAGGCAGCCGCGATGACCCCGGCCTCGCCGAGCAGGTCCACGTCCAAGATGCCATAGAGGCCCGTCGGTAGAGCCCGCCGCATTGTCAAGCCGGCGTCTCGCAGCCCGTCGCGCAGTCGCCCTCCTTGAAGCCGGCTCGCGACGGCCGACTCGTGCCCCAAGGCCGGTCCGGATCCACGGTCTCCAGGAAGCGGCCGAGCGTGCTCAGCATGTCGCCGCGCGTATTCAGCTGAGGCAGCGACTTGCGCAGCTCCTTGGCTCCGGGGAGCCCTTGCGTGTACCAGATGAGCTGCTTGCGCATCTGGATGACGGCGAGGCGCTCGCCGGACCAGTCGACATAGCGGTCAAGGTGCTCGCGCACACCGTCGTAGAGCTCGGCCACGTTGGGCCGCCACGTGTCATCCCGCTGGCCCCGCTCCCAGGCGAGGCAGCCGCGAAACACCCACGGGTTGCCCATCGCGCCGCGCCCGAGCATGACGCCATCACAGCCGGTCTCCTCCAGCATGCGCAGCGCATCGTCCGGGTCGAAGGCATCCCCGTTGCCGATGACCGGAATGCTCACCGACTCCTTCAGGCGCTTGATGAGTGACCAGTCGGCCTTGCCCTCGTAGAGCTGAACACGCGTCCGCGCATGGATCATGAGGCCGTCGAGCCCCTCCCCCTCCGCGATGCGTCCGACCTCGATGGCGTTGACGCTGTTTGCGTCCCAACCCGCGCGCACCTTGATGGTGAACGGGATGGTGAGCACTTTTCTCAGGCGGTGGCAGATCTGCGTGAGCAGCCCCAGATCGCGCAGCAGCGCCGCGCCCGAGCCGCCTTGGATGACCTTCTTGACGGGGCAGCCGCAGTTCACGTTCAGCATGGACGCGCCGTAGTCCTGGACCATGCGCGCGGCGGTCTCCATGTGCTCGACCGCGCAGCCCGAGATCTGCACCGCGACCGGCGCCTCCTCCGGGTCGAACTCCATCATCTTGAGGGTGCGCTCGCCGGAGTGCGCGAGGCCGACCGACGAGATCATCTCGGTGAACAGCAGGCCGCAGCCGTGATCCCGGCAGAGCTTGCGATAGGGCCAGCTCGTCACGTCGCACATCGGCGCGACCATGAAGCGGTTCAGGCAGTCGAGCGTCCCGAGCCGCAACGGGTGCTGTGTGTGTCGGGGATCGGTCGCCATGGCGGGCGGACTATGTCGGCCGAAGGGCTCCGCGTCAACGGGATTTGGAGGGCGGGAGCAGCTCCAGCTCGGCCCACGCGACGAGCTCGCGTGCGTCCAACGCCGATTGTCGTGCGGCGCCCGTGTCGATGGCCTCGGCTCCGGCGGGCGAATCGAGGATGGCCTCGCCGCGCGTAAGCCCACGGACGGCGGCTTGGGTGGACTCCGACGGCGTCGCCCCCGCCTGAATCAGCGCGCGGAGCAAAGGCAGGAGCGGGCGATCGTCGAGGGGGACACTCCGGTGGCGCGCGACCGCCATGACGGCGGCTTGCCCGGCACGGACCGCGAGGCGGAGTGATGGACCGGGACGGCCGGCCTCGAGGAGCGTCATGGCGCCCGCGAGGTCGTCCTTGGCCTCGGCCAGAAGCGGTCCGGCGTCGTGTCGGGCGCGCGGGAGCCGCTTGGGCGAGAGCCTGGCCGGCCGTGGCTCGCGTCCACCGCCGAGCGGACCTTGGAAGCCGACGATGGCCGACAACAGCACCTCGTGGCCGATGAGCGTCTTGATCTCGCGTCCGCGATCGTCCTCGACGTCGGTGCGCGCCGCGTACTGGAGCCGCAACACCGTGAGCGGGTCCACGCGATAGCCGACTGCGACCGACGTGCGCCAGCGCAGCCCAGCGGATGGCGGCGGAGCGGGGAGGCCCAGCAGGTCCGCGCGCAGCCCGGCCTCGAGACCACGCCACGAGACGCCGGCTCCGATGGAGAGCGCACCCTCGACGTCGAGCGCGAACGGGACGCTCAGCCGGCGCGCGAGGTACTCGACCTCCGCAAAGACCCGCACGGGGCCGGCGTCGGTGTCGAGCCGCACATCGACACCCAGCAGATCGGTGCGGTTGGCCGGCCCCGTCGCGTTGATGCCGGTCAGGAAGCGGAAGCCGAGCGCGAGCGTGCGTCCAGAGCCAAGCAAAGGGCCGAGGTCCACACCGACGGCCGTGACATAGGTGAGCCGCTTGAAGAAGCCGGCCCCAGTGCCCACACCGCCGACCGGACCGAAGCTGCGCCCACCGGAGCCCGAGAGTGCGGCGACCGAGAGCGTGAGCGGTGCACCGGGGATGGGCGCGACGTAGGTGGCGCCGAGGCCGTGATCGATGAGGCCGAGGCCGCCGAGGAAGCGCTCGGTGCCCAACGTCGCGTCCGCGAAGGGGCGCGCCTCGATGGCGGCGGCGGCGTCGAGGCCCCACCGACCGACCCGCAGCGCGAGGCCGGTCGCCGGTCGAAAGTCAGCGTACGCGACGGTGGGCCCGAGCGAGCCGTTCGAGTCGACCGCCGGTGCGACCCGTAGCGCGAGCCAGGCGCGCGTCGTGACGTCGAGCCCGAGACGCACGACCGGGAGCGACAGGCCGTCGTCGAGCCCCGGGAGCACGACCGCGCGGCTGCGAAAGGCGGCCATCGTGGCCACGAGCGCCTCGCCGCGCACGCGCGTCGGTGGAGCGGCGCCGCTCGTCGCGGTCAGCCCGACGACGGCGACCAGACAGAGGACCTTGGGACGGACGAAACTCGGCATGGCGGCTCCCGATGGACGCGCAGGATAAGCGCTGGTTGACGGTCGGGGAAGGGCCCCTATACTTGGCCGCCGATTCCGAGGAGCAGAGCATGAGCCAGCCAAACGACGACTTCACCCTCACCCGCCCCCAGATCGAGGCCTTTGCCGCGGGCCTCTACCAAATCGCCGCATGTGACGAGATTCACGAGAAGGAGGTCGAGCTCATCCGTGAGTTTCTGACCGACACGGGCGCGGGCGAGCTCGCCGCGAAGCTGCCGTTCCTCTACTTCGATCCGGCGCAGGCGTACGCGGCGCTGGAGTCTACGTGGCTCCGCTCGCTGTTCCTCCAGTCGGCGCTGCTGCTCGTGCAGGTGGACGGCGAGGTCAGCGAGAACGAGCGCGACACCATCGGGTGGATTGCGCGCGCGTTCAACATTCCGGGAGGGTACGACGCCGTCGCTGCTCACGTGCAGGGCGCGTCGCTCGCGTAACCCGAGTGACGTCCAAAGCTCGCCCCTGTCTCGCCTGCGGCCGTCCGGTCGCGCCGCCGCTGTCCGTGTGTCTCGCCTGCGGCGGTCTCGCGCTGTATCAGGAGGCCTCCGACGACGCCGAGTGGGCCGTCGAGATCGGGCCCATCCCGTCCAAGAACTTCCGCGATAAGGCGCTTGCGCAGCTCGAATCGCTCCTGGCGGACTTCGATCCGCGCGGCAAGGACGCGCTGCTCGCCGAGTCGCGCGTTCGCGTCACGGGCGGGCTCACGAAGCCCATCGCCGAGGCGCTGGCGCAAGGCCTGGGCAAACAAGCCACGGCGGCCGCAGTCGTCCGGGGTCCCGTCGCGTCGCTTGGCGCCGCCGGCGCGTTTCGCCACGGGCTGCCGCTGCTTGCCATGCTTGGCGGCGCTGTTCTCGGGTTTGCGTGGGACTGGACCTACGGCCTTCTGCTCGGAACCGCAGCGGCGACCGGGCTGGGCGTCATGAACGCCGGCAAGAAGCAGCCGGTCCTCGGGGCCGCACCCATCGCACCTGCGCTGCCACCCGCGCTGCAGAGCGCGCCGCTTCGTTTTGCGGCCGTGGCCCCTACACTCCCGGCGGACGTGCGAGAGCTCGCCAGCCGGGCCATCGCTGGCGGCTTCGCGGTACTCACGCGGCTCTCGCGCGATGGGGACCTCGTCGCGCTCGGCGCCGGCGGCCTCGAGGGCGGAATGGGAAAGGCCGCGGTGGAGTTGGTGCTCGCGGCCGTAACGAACGCCGAGGCCTGGACGAAGACGACTCAGGCGCCGGAGCGCGAGGCGCGGCGAAGCGCATTGACGCGGCTCGCGACCGCGGCGGAAGAGGCGAGCGCCGCCGTCGACAAGCTCGACCTCACGATGTCGGGCAGCGGCGGCGACCTCGAAGAGCGATTGAAGCAGGAGAGTGCGCTGGTGCTGGAGACGGCACGCGAGCTCGCAAAGACCGTGAACTAAGGTGCGCTCGACGCACGTGGAAGGAGAAGCAGCATGGGTCTGATCAGCTGGATGAAGGGTCAGTTCATCGACATCATCGAGTGGCTCGATGACACGAACGACACGCTCGTTTGGCGCTTCCCCCGCCACAACAACGAGATCAAGAATGGCGCCAAGCTCGTCGTGCGCGAAGGGCAGATGGCGGTCTTCATCTATGAAGGCCAGATGGGCGACATCTTCAAGCCCGGCATCTACTCGCTGACCACGCAGAACATCCCGGTGCTCTCCACGCTCAAGGGCTGGAAGTACGGCTTCGAGTCGCCCTTCAAGTGCGAGGTCTACTTCGTCAACACAAAGCAGTACACCGACATGAAGTGGGGCACGCTCAACCCCATCACGTTGCGCGACGCGGACTTCGGCATCGTGCGCGTGCGGGCCTTCGGCGGCTACGCGATTCGGGTGGACTCCGACAACGTGGCCACGTTCATCCGCCAGATCGTGGGCACCGACGGCAACTTCTCGACCGAGGAGATCGAGGGTCAGCTCCGCCGCACGCTGCTGTCAGCGTTCACGACCACGCTCGGCCAGCTCAAGGTCCCCGTGCTCGACCTGGCGGGCAACTACGAGTCCATCGCGCAGCAGTGCAAAGATCGCATGGACCCGGAGTTCCAGACGCTGGGCCTCCGCTTGTCCAAGTTCCTCATCGAGAACATCTCGCTGCCGCCCGAGGTGGAGAAGGCGATCGATCAGCGCACGAGCATGGGCGCCATCGGCAACATGCAGCAGTTCGCGCAGTACCAGTCGGCGCAGGCCATCCGGGACGCGGCCCAGAACCAGAACGGCATGGCCGGCCTGGGAGCGGGCTTCGGTGCGTCGATGGGCATCGGCAACATGATGGCGGGCGCCATGGGCGGCATGTTCGCGCCCCAGCAACCGCAGGCCGCAGCCCCGGCAGCCGCAGCGGCACCCGCGGGCGCGAGCGTCGGTGACCGCCTCAAGCAGCTCAAGGCGCTCCACGGCGAGGGCCTGATCGACGACGCGACGTTTGCTCAACGGCGCGACGCCATCCTCTCGGAGATCTAGCCTCCAGCGCTCCCACCGCGTTTGACAGGCCTCGCGGCGCACGCGAAGGTCTGCGCATGTCCACCCCGGCGCCGGTACGAGCTCGTGACCACGAAAGGTTGCGCCGCGCGGCCGCGCTGCTGCGCGACGCCGAGCGTCCGGTGCGCGTGCTTCGGACGCTGTCCTGGGGTCCCGAGGTTCGCGCCCGCTTCTTCGAGCGTGGCGCCCGCGAGCTTCCCGTGCCGCGCTACGAGCCGCTGGATCCCACGTCGACGCTGGCTGCCGTGGCGGAGGCGCGTCGGTCGATTCGCACGGCGGACGACCCCATCGATGCGTGGCTTCAGCGGCAGGCCGAGGCGATCGAAGCCGGAGCGCTCATGCTCGCGTCCGTGGGCACGGATGCGTTCCACGCGCACTCGGCGCGGCTCTACGGTCGGCCGACCGATCGGCTCCAGGACCAGAGCTCCACGTCGCTCGTCATGGCCAAGGAGCTCGACGATGTCCTCTCGGGCCTCGATCACGGCTTTCTCGGCGCACCGGCGCCAGCGTGCCACCTCGCCGACGACGTCGCCACACGGATTCGGAGCGTCGTGCAGCGGCATCTCGGCGACGACGCGCCGGACGTGTCGGTAGTCGACGACCTCTCCGCCAACGCGCTCGCCGGCCCGCGCTCCATTCGGCTGCGACGCGGGGCCTGCTTCTCCGATCGGGACTGGCACTATCTCGTCCAGCATGAGGCCTTCGTTCACGTCGTCACGTCGCTGAACGGCCGTGCGCAGCGCGATTTGCCAATCCTCGGCGCCGCGCACCCCGGCACGACCCGCACGCAGGAGGGGCTGGCCGTCTTTGCCGAGTTCATCACGGGTGCCATCGATCCCGCGCGCCTGCGCCGCCTGAGCGACCGCGTGCTCGCCATCCAGATGTCGATCGATGGCGCGGACTTCCTTGAGCTCTACCGCTGGTTTCTCGAGCGTTCGCAAGGCGAGCCCGATCAGGCCTTCGAGAACGCACGACGCGTCATGCGCGGCGGGGTGCTGACGGGTGGCGCGCCATTCACAAAGGACGGCGTATACCTCGACGGTCTGCTGCGCGTTCACAACTTCCTGCGCTCGGTCGTTCGGCAGGAGCGCACCGACTGCCTGCGGCTGCTCTTCTGCGGCAAGCTCGACATCGAGGACATCCCCGCGCTGTGCCACCTGGCAGCCGAGGGTCTCTGCCGGCTGCCCGTCCATCTGCCACCGTGGGCGGCGGATCTGCGCTTCCTCGTCGCCTACCTCGCGTATTCGGGCTTCTTGAATCGCGTCAAGCTCGACACCATCCAGGCGCATTACACCGACCTTCTGAACCACACGCCGCTCGTCTCGACCGGAGCTTCACCATGCCCATGACGCCTGCGCCCTTCCCTGCCCTCGTCGCGCCGAAGCAGTCCTTCGAGACGCTTGCGGCCTGGGCTACGGCCAATCTCTCCCAGGCCATCGCGATCGAGTCCCAGAGCCGCGACGAGAGCCCGACCATCCCCAGCACGCCGGGACAGCGCGAGGTGTCGGCGTGGCTCCGCGCGGTGTTCACGGACCTGGACCCAGACGTCGAGTGCACCGAGGACGCCTGCGCCAACCTGCTCGTGCACCTGCCGCGCAACACGTCGGACATGGCGCCCAAGCTCGCGCTCATGGTGCACCTCGACACCGCGGAGGGGACGGAGGCCGTGCCTCGGCTCGAGGTCACGCGCGCCTGGGATGGCACCGAGGTGCGCTACCCGAGCAACGCTCGTTTGCACGTGTCTGCCGAGCGCTACCCCGCGACGCGGGAGTTCGTCGGCGATGACGTGCTCCACGGACCAGGGCGCGCGCCCGTCGGCTTCGACGACAAGGTCGGTCTCGCGGAGGTGGTCACGCTCGCGCAGGTACTCGCCACCAACCCGGACATCCCGCATGGCGACGTCTTCCTGGTCTTTCGCCCCGACGAGGAGATCGGGCGCATGGCGGCCGTCGAGGGCCTCGCCGACTCGCTCTCTGCGCTCGGCGTGAACTACGGCTACACCATCGACGGCCTCGCCCCCTTCGAGATCGAGACGGAGAACTTCAACGCGTCGCGTGCGCGCATCACGTTCCGTCGTCACACTGCGACAGTCCCCGGCGTCGCGCTGCGGGCGGACGTCCGCATCCACGGCGTCAAGACCCACGGGGCCACGGCCAAAGACGAGGGCCACCTCAATGCGCTGACCGTGCTCGCGCGCGCGTGGCCGGCAACGGCACCGAGCGAGACCTCGGGTCTGCGGCTCGTCGCCGCGGCTTCCGATCCCAACGCCGAGGTCCACGCCACCGCCAGCCTCGTCGGCTATGGGCCAACGGCGGAGCACGCCGGGGCGCAGCTCACGGCGGGCCTCGAGGCGCTGGCGGCCGTGTTGGCGCCGCATGCCTGGCGTGGCGCGGCCTTGGAGCTCGTCGGAGAGCAGACGCCCGTCGACACGCGGCAGGACCTCGACGTCACGCCCGAGCTCGTCGTGCGGCACGTGCAGCGCTTTCTGATGTCCGAGGGTGAGCGGCCCAAGCTGCCAGAGGACAGTGGCGGGTATCAGGGCTACTCCAATCCGCACTTCGTGCGTCAGTCCGACGAGGAGACCACGCTCGACTACCGCATCCGCGACTTCTCGGAGCCTGCGCTGCACGCCCGCGAGGCGGAGATCCGCCGGCTGGCCAAGCACGACCCGGAGCGTCCGGCGGTCGAGGTTCGGCAGCAGTACGTCAACATGGGCCCAGCGCTCGCGCCCTTCCCCGAGCTCGTGACCTGGGCCACGCGCGCGCTCGAGCCGCTCGGGGTTCAGCCCAAGCACATCCCGATGCGCGGCGGAACCGGGGTCGATCCGTTCCTGACGCGCGGCATCCCCGTGGCGAATCTGGGCACGGGCTATTTCGCGCCCGAGTCGGAGAAGGAGCTGACGTCGCGCCAGAGCCTGGCACGGCACGTCTTGTGGCTCACGTATCTCGTCCAGGTCGTCGCGCACCGGCGCGACTGAGCCGAAAGCGCAGCGGCTAGGCCGCCTCGGCGCCGGGACGACACCGCGGACACATGAACTGGCCCTGGACGCGTGTGAGGCACTCCGAGCAATAGGGGCGCGTGCACACGTCACATAGGCGCTGCGCGATGCGCGTCTTGTGCTTCAGGCAGTTCTTGATGCCGAGCTCGGCCAGCTCCGCCATGCCGCCCTTGAGCATGGTCGTGGCCTCGATCTCCTCTTCCTTGGGCTGCTCCTGGGCGTACATCGAGGTCTTGTCCGACACGCCGCCCTCGTCCTCGCCGCCCTTGGGCACCTCGGTCTGTCCGCCGACGCGGAACGCGATCTTGTCAAAGCGGATGACGTCGCCCGACTTGAGCGTGCGCTCTTGGATGCGGTCGTCATTGACGAACGTCCCGTTCGTGCTGCCCTTGTCGACGAGCTTGAGGCGCCCACCCTCCCAGCGCAGCTCGGCGTGGAAGCCCGAGACGCCTGCGTCTGGCAGCGACAGCTGATTGGCGGGCTTGCGACCAATGGTGAAGAGCTCCGTCGTGGACTCGAGCTCGAAGCTCGCAGTCGTCCCCGTGATGGGCACGAAGCGCGCCTTCGCCGTGGCCGCCGGGGCCGCACGCCCCTTGGCCGCCGGCGCGCCCTTGGCTGGCGCCTTGCCGCCGCCGCCACTGCCACCAAAATAGTCGCCGGCGTCGAAGTCTCCCTTGGGTCCCGCCTCCGCTTCGGCTTCGTCCTCGTCGCCGCCGCGCCGCGCGCGCACTTTCTTGATGACCCACAGCAGAATCAGCAGCGAGAACAGGCCCGAAACACCATAGATGGTCCACCGGAACCACGGCCGCGCCGTCAGGGGCAGCGCAACGGGTGCCGCCTCCTCGGCCGGCTTCTCCCTCTCCTCGGCCTCCTCGGGCTCCTCTTCTTCTTTGTCGCCCTTGTCGTCCTTCTTCTTGGCCTCTTCTTCCTTCTTGCGCTTCTCTTCGGCCTTCTTCTTCTCCTCGGCCTTCTTCTTGTCATCGGCCTTCTTCTTCTCGTCGGCCTTCTTCTTATCCGCGTCCTTCTTGGCTTGATCGTCACCCGGCTTGGGCTCGCCTGGCTTGCTGTCGGCGGGCTTGCTGTCGCCCGGCTTGGCGTCCGTGGGCTTGGCCTCGCCCGGCTTGCTGTCGGCGGGCTTGCTGTCGCCCGGCTTGGCCTCGCCCGGCTTGGCGTCTGCGGGCGGTGGCGGCGTCGGGGCCGCGGCACCCATCGGCGGCAGCCCTTGGCGCGCGCGCTCCACGTTCTTGAGGATCTCGGGCATGACGCTCGCCGCCAGCGCGCCGGCATCCGCGGCCTCGTGCAGAATGCCGCCAGTGCTCGCGGCCAGCTTGCCCAGCATGGCCTTGTCGGCGTCTGCCCCCAAGGCGACTGCGAACACGACGGCGCCATTGCCCGCCGTGGCGCCCTTCATCGACTGCGCGATCGTGTCGAGCTCTGCCGCGTTGCCGTCGTTCTTCCCCGCGGTCATGACGATAATCACACGCGGCGCCGGTGGGAACTGCCCCAGGTACTCGTTGTAGGCCTTGTCGAGCGCGGCCGTGAGGTCCCGCTTCGACAGCTTGGCCTTGCCCTTGGTCATGACGGAGCGCACGGCGTCACCGCGACTCTTGTCGTCGGTCACCGGCAGAAACGTCTCGTTCCCTTTTTTGCCGTCGATCGAAATGGCTCCCGCGAGGTCCTGGACGCCGCCGACCCCAAGCTTCTCGAGGATGGCCTTCGCGGCGTCGCCGAGCTTGTACTGGTCGAAGGTCTTGTCCGTGTCGAGGACGAACGCGATCTGGATCGCCTGGGCGTCGGCGCGCGAGGCCGAGAGGACCGACGCGGCGAGGCCGGTCACGAGCAACGTCGCGAGCCAACGGCGGCGGGCGGCGAATTCGAGCTTGGGGGTCATGCGCATCTCATACCCACTGTTCTGGCATGTGTTCCTGAGTGACACCTGAGTGAAAGAAGCCATCACGGATCCGATGAGGCATCGCCCGTGATGTCGGTGGTCGTCGTCGCGTCCGCGCTCCCGCCAACGGGATTGAACGCGGGAGGCAGGCGCATCACCAGCCGAAAGCGGTTCGACGGCGTGCCCTCGGCGGTCTCTCCGCCGATTGCCAGGAGGCCATTGTCGCCACGGACCACCGTCACGGTGGCCCCCATGGGCAAGTCGAGGAAGGTCGCGTCGATGAGAAACTGGCGCTTCGAGGTGTCGAGGCGTTCGACCAGCGGGACGCCGCTCCGTTCGATTGCGGGGCCACGCTCACCGCCGACGAGCAGCAGTGCGTCGGTGGCCTGGACGAGGGCGCCATAGGCGCGCGGCACAGCGAGCGGCGCCAGGATGTGAAACTGCCCGTCGGTGGGATCCAGCATCTCGACCTCGCCAACGACGACCGGGGTCTCGGGCAGCCCGTACTCGTTCGGCCGGAAGCTCGGCAGGAAGGCGGTCGCGCCACCCGCGACGAAGACCCGGCCGTCGTCCATCGCATGCACCGCGGGCCCCACGCGGGGGCGTTGAAGCTTGGCCTGCGCGCCGAAGGCGTCTCGGAGCACCGTGACCGCCGCGTCACCCTTGCTTGCCAGCTCATAGACCTCGACGACATCCGTGGCCAGGTCCTTGCGCACGGTGCTGGTCGCCGTGCACTCCGAGAAGGTCGCCGTCTTCGGGCAGTTGAGCTCCGTGCACAGGTTCACCCCACCGGCGCTACAAAAGCAGACGTTGTCATCTCGCTGCGTGCAGCCAGGGCGACTGGGGAGCGCATCTACGCCGCCGCCAATGATGAGCACGCGCGAGCCGACCTGCACGACGCCAGGACGCACGCGACCGCGCTCCAAGACGAGGTTGCTCGGCCCCTGGACCCCGCCCGTGGCCGGGTCGAAGAACAGGAGCTGGCGCGGGTTCTCGTCGATCTCGCGGTACTTGCCCTCGACCTCGCCCGTCTGCTGATTGAGCGTGAGGACGTGCTGCGTTAGGCCGCGCGTGCGCTCGCCGCCGACGATGAGGACCTTGCCGCCGAGAAAGGTGGGCGTGCCGATGTCCTTGACGGGCAGTAGCGCGTGATGCGCCCGCCCCTCGGGGAGGCTGCCCCCGGCGAACGTGCCCGTCTTGGAGTCGAAGAGCTCATAGGTCGCCAACGCATCGCCCGTGGGGCCGAGACCGCCCACGATCAGCACCTTGCCCGCGGCGTCACCGGCGCTCGCATCGAGCAGCACGGCGGCATGGGCGGTGCGCGCCTGCTCGAGGGGAGATGCGGCGACTGAGGTCCCGAGGACCGGATCCACGCGCTCGGCGGCCTTCGTGGGTGCGAGACCTCCCTCATCGGACGGAGCGATGCCGCCCGTGACCAGCACCGTCCCGTCGGGAAGCCGGGTCGCCGTGTGGCCTGAGCGCGCTACGGCCAGCGTGCCGTCCTTGCTCAGATCCGGCTGACTGGGCGCCTCCACGCCAGCGAGCGCGTCGACGCGATAGCTCGCGACGCCCTTGCCCTGCCCCCAGACCGCGGTCAGTGTGTAGCGCTTGCCGCGCGTGACCACGACGCCGTCGATGAGGAGGCCGGTACCCCGCCCGACGCGGTCCTTGATCCCGCCCACCACGCCGTTGGCGTCCTTCAGCGTAAGCGTGACCTCGACCAACGGTCCGAGCGACCAGGCACGCACCTGCACGGTGCCCGAGGCCGTGGGCTCGAACGTTACGGTGAAGGGCTGCTTGGCCTGCGTCTCGGGGACCGTGAGCGTCTCGCCGATGGTCACTCCAGCGGACGTGATGGGCAGGTTCTCGGTCTTGCAACCGATGAGGCCGGCGCACGCCGCCAGGACGAGCAACGCGTGTCGCGAACGGGGCGCGACCGCTGCGCGCCACCAACGACCCTGCGAGCCCGGTCGATACGCTGCCATTCCGGTCGTCGCGCTCATGGGGCGTGGATAGCACACGCGACCGAGACGCGCCACTTGTCGAGCGCGGCTCACGCGTGCGAACGCGCGGCGGAAGCGGTGACCGACGACGCGGACGTTTCAAAGCGCGCGGCGCGGTGGTAGAACTGGCTGCGTGACGATTACCCCTCCCTTGCTTCTTGGTCGCTCCCGGGCCCGTGGTCTGGGTGCTCTCCCGTTGGCCTGTGTCCTCGTCCTTGGCGCCTGCGGCGAGCAGACGCTGACGACCGGCGGTCAAGCCGAGCTGACGGCATCTCTCGACTTCGTCCCCAACAAGGAGGAGCTGTCGCAGACCATTGACTTTGCGAGCCAGGGTGACCTCGCCGCGCTCAAAGGACAGGTCAAGTGCGGCTACCTCGACCCGACGGCCAGCTACATCTCGCTCGAGAAGTTCACCGGAGGCGCCGGCGCGCCGTGGACGCTCGAGGTGAGCCTGGTCATCGGCGCCGACACCGTCTCGTTGCTGTCGGCCCGTGGGACGCTCACGACGAGCCAGCGCGACATCACGTTCGCGCAACCGGAGGCCGGGCTCCTGCGCGCCGGCGAGGAGCGGCTTGCGACCGCGCTGATGCTCAACGCCGGAGCCAGCTCGGTCACGTTTCGCTACTCCTTCAGCGTCGATGGCGACCCCGTGGTCTCGGCGCAGTTCCAGGTCGTGACGGTGATGCGCTTCGAGACCGCCGATGGGCCGACCTGCCCCTCACCCACCGGGAAGTAGCGTCGCAGCCTTGCGGCGCCAGACGCGCGGCCTAACGTTCGTCCGCGCCGACAATCGCGCGACTCACCTTGGAGGCCCCATGAGCCCGACTGACATCCGCATCGAATACTGCAACGTTTGAAACTACTTGCCCCGGGCTGCGAGTCTCGCGGCCGAGCTGGATCGGACCTACGGCGTGCGCGTGACCCTCGTGAAGGGCCAGAAGGGCATCTTCGACGTGTGGGTCAATGGCATTCGCATCTTCAGCAAGCACGAGGAGCAGCGCTTTCCGGAGCTCGGCGAGGTGGTGGCTCGCGTCGCAGCCCAGGCGTGACGCGGGTCCACTGGCTCCTCATCGGCGCGCTCGCCGCCTGCCAGGCGCCGCCGCCCCCGAAATCTCGAGAGCCGAGCGTGGATGTAGGCGTGGGAGTCGTCCCCGCCGTCGTTCCGGAGGATCCTGTCGCGGTGACCGTCAATCGACGGGTCGTGCGTCGCTCGGAGGTGGAACGCCTCCGAAAGCAGCAGCCCACCGCGGCGCCCAGAGTCCTGCTGTCGCAGTTGGTCGCGGAGGCGCTGCTGCTCCAAGAAGCGGAGGCGACCGGATATGCGGCGCGGCACTCGGAGTCGCGCGGCCCCGAGCTCGCGCGCCGGTACCTGGAGAGCGCACGCTCGGAGCGCGTCGTCTGTGGCAACCTCACCGAGCGCGACTTCACGACAATGTATTCGATGATGCGGCCCTCGTTCGAGCACGGGACGCTCATCGACGTCACAGAGCTGCGTTTGCTGTGCGGAGAGGGCCCGGACCCGGCGACGGAGCTCACGTGTCGGCGACGTATCGATACGGTGGCGGAGGAGAGTCTGCGCGCCGTGGCCGACACGGTCCATACGGCCGCCGATGTCGAGGATCTCGCGCGCCTCACGGCCCCGGAGGGTGCTCGCCTCGTGCACTTCACCTTCGAGGTCGACCACAACGGTCGCAGCTCCCTGCGCGCGGCTGCGTCGTCACTGCTGGCCTCGTTGGCCGTGGGCGAGGCCCGCGTCCATGACGACGAGCGCGGGGTGCGCCTGTCGCTCGTGACGGCGCGCCGACCCCCGCTCCAACGGACGCTCGACGCTCCCGGCGTTCGAGACGAGGTCCGAGCGGCGCTGTGCCCGCGCGTCCTCGAAGCCGAGCGGCGCCGCTACGTCGACGCGCTGCGAGCCTCGGCCACAGTCGATTTGACGCCCGGCGTGCTGCCTGCCGGATGGACGTTGGAGTGAGGCGCCGCGCTACTTCGCGTAGCGATCGATGACCCCGGCCAGGGCACCGACGGAGGCCTCGAGGTTGCGCTTGGCGGTGGGGCGCAGCTGATTGTAGATGCCCTTCAGCACCGCGTTCTTGGCGTGCTGGGCCTTGCCGTCGGTGACGGCAAGCAGTGAGTCGGCGGCCTCGGGCTCCTTGCCGAGCATGAAGCTCGCGAAGGTGCCGCGCCCGTCGGCCCGAAAGCGCGCGTGCATGGGCTCGAGCGCGGCGGCGAAGTCCGGCAAGAGGTCGTTGACGGCCTTCGGCACCATGTGGCCGTGGTCGAGCTTCTTGACGACCTTGTAGCCCTGCTTGATGGCGAAGCCGCTGATGCCGGACTTGCGCTCGACCTCGGAGTCGACGAGCGCCACACAGTCACGCACGACGTCGGGCCGGCGCTGGGGATCGAGGAGCGATTCGGGAAGCGTCATGGCGGCGGCTTCTATCGCAGGAGCCCGCCGGCGGCAAGGAAATCGAGCCACGCCACGGTGCGCGTTGCCGTCTTGCGCAGTTGGTGACGTCGAAAGCAGTCGGTCACCGCGGCGCGCGTGCTATGCTCTCGCGAAGGAGGCTCCCATGGCAGATGAAGCAACGAGCAACGAGCGACCGCCGACCGAGAAGCGCACGGTTGGCGTGGTCCAGACGCGTCAGGTCGTGCTGGTGAATCGGCCGAAGGAGAAGCCGGAGGACCGCCAGGCGCAGCTCGCCAAGGCACCGCAGCCCATCAAGAGCAACGAGCTCAAGGTGCGGCTCGAGCCCATGCGCGCCAAGCGCAGCGATGGCAAGCCCGCCAAGCCGCGCTCGATGTCGGACATCAAGCTTTAGCGTCTGCCGCGTCCTCGGCTTTGCGGCGCTCCTTGCGACGGCGCATCGCCTCGCGCTCCGCCTCGATCTGCGCCAGCAACGACCGGCGTCCATAGACGAACCCCAGGACGAACCCGACGAGGAGGATGGCGGGGATGAAGATGACGTGGTCGGACGTCATGCTTTTGGTCCTGCGCCCTTGCCGGCGTCATAGCGCGTGAGCGCGTCACGCAGCGTGGCGACGTCCGACTCGAGTTTGGCCTGGCGCCGCTGGAGCGACCACAGATAGAGAAACAGTCCGGCCCAGATGACCGCGTATGCCGCGAGCAGAAACGGACCGCCGTCGATCTTCTCCTGATGCGTCGCGGCGACGAACTGCGTGGGCTCGGTCCCGCCGTCCTCGGCGGCCATGGCCCCCGGAGCCCAGAGCGCGCCGAGGGTGAGCACGAGTGCCACCACCGCGCGAAAAGTACGACCGATCATGTTCGCTCCTCGACGATGTCGCGCTCGATCAGGTCGAGCAGCAGCCCCTCCGCGGCGTCCTCGGTGGCCCGCAGGCGTGTGCGCATCCACACGAGGGACACGGTAATGCAAACGAAGGCACCGATGCCCAACAGAAACGCTGTCAGCATGTCCGGGTCCTGCAGCCCGCCCGACCAGATCACGCGCGGATGCGTGCCACGCCACTTCTCGACAGCGATCTTGACTAGGTAGACCCCCGGCGCGCCCGCGATGGCGAGCCCGGCGGCGATGCGGCGCGTCGCGTCTCCGTGGCCTGCGCCGCCGGTGAAGCTGCGAAGCGCGAGGTAGGCGACGTACATGAACAGGACGACCATCGTGAGCGTAAGGCGCGGCTCCCACTCCCAGTAGTGACCCCAGGCCTTGCGCGCCCACAGGGGCCCCGTGATGAGCACGAACGCCGCCATGAGCACGCCGACCTCGGCCGCTGCGTGAGCCAGTCGGTCGGCGCGATCGCTGTCCTTGATGAGCACCCACGCGCTGGCGCCGGCGCAGAGGAAGAACAGCGTCTGCATGCAGATCGCGGCCGGCACGTGGAAGTAGAAGATCTTCTGGACGATACCCATCATGGCTTCTGTGGGCGCTCGCAGGAATATCCAGTAGAGCGCCAGGAGCGACAGGACGAGGCCCGCAATCAGAAAGGCCGTAAAGACGTGGCTGGGCTTGCGTGTGGACGTAGCGTTCACGGCGGGAGACGCTATCACGCCATTGTCGGCGAGGCCACTTCCGCAGCGGCTTGGAGATGCGGCCGGCGCCGTCCTCGCAGTCGGAGCGCGTTGGCCACGACGGCGACGCTCGAGAACGACATGGCGAGCGCCGCCACGGTCGGGTGCAGCATGCCTAGAGCCGCGAGCGGGATGGCGACGGCGTTGTAGCCAAAGGCCCAGGCCAGGTTCTGGACGATGATCGTGCGCGTCTGCCGCGCGAGTCGAACCGCGAAGACGACGCCGCGCAGCTCACCGTGGAGCACCGTGACTGGAGCCGCGGACATGGCCGCCTCGGTCCCTGTGCCGAGCGCGATGCCTACGTGCGCGGCGGCCAGCGCAGGGGCGTCGTTCGAGCCATCGCCGACCATGACGAGGGTGCGGGCCTGGTCGTCGAGCGATTGGACGACGGCGACCTTGCCGGCGGGCTTGACGCCCGCGTGGACCGCATCGAAGCCACCGACCTGGCGCGCGATGGCCTGCGCCGTACGTTCGTCGTCCCCGGTCAGGAGCACGAGGCGCGCGCCGAGTGAGCGCAGCGCTGCCAGCGCTGCGGCGGCTTCGGACTTGGGTGGATCCGACAGCAAGAACTGCGCGACCGCCGTATCGCCCACGGCCAGGAGGACCCGCGTCTCGGCACCTGCGCCTGCCGAGAGCTGCGGCGGGATGGGGACCCCGAGGCGCGCCAAGAGGTCGCTGCTGCCGATGGCGACGCGGGTCTCGTCGGCGCGTGCTCCGACGACGCCTTCGCCGCGCACGACCTCGACGTTGCGCAGGTCGGCCATGGGTGCGCCCGCGGCCTCGGCGTGTGCCCGGAGCGCGGTGGCGAGAGGATGGTCGCTGTAGAGCTCCAGCGTGCCGGCGAGCGAGAGCACGTCGGCGGAGTCGGCGCCCGGAAGCACCTGCACCTCGACGACGGACGGCTTGCCCTGCGTGATGGTGCCCGTCTTGTCGAGGACCACCGTGAGCGGTGAGGCGTTCGGACTGCGACCCAGGCGCTCCAGCGCCGCGGCATCGCGAAAGAGGACGCCGGACCGAGCTGCGCGGCCAAGCGCCACCGAGAGTGCGGCGGGCGTGGCCAGACCGAGCGCGCAGGGACAGGCGACGACCAGCACCGCGACCGCGGGCTCGAGCCCCGAGACCAGGGCCACGGCGGCCGCGAGCACCAGAACGACGGGCACGAACCAGCCGCTGACCTGGTCGGCCAGACGTTGCACGGGAGCCCGACTGGCCTCTGCCTGCGCCACGAGCAGCAGCAGGTGGGACAACAGCGTTCCCTCTCCGGTCTCGCGGACGCGCACCTCGAAGGGTGCCGAGCCCAGGGCCAGCGTGGCTGCGTAGACGGGCTCCCCGACGGCACGCTTTGCCGGGCGGGACTCGCCCGTGACGAGCGACTCGTCGACGCGCGCCTCTCCGCTCCAGACCACGCCGTCGGCCGGGACCGTCTCGCCGGGGCGGACGAGGACGCGGTCGTCGACGACGAGCGACGCGGCAGCGACGTCCTCCAACGTGCCGTCCGCGCGCCATCGGTGAGCCGTCTGCGGAGCCAGCGCGGCGAGCGCGTCCAAGGCGGAGCGGGTGCGCGACCGGGCGCTGTGCTCGACCGCGCGACCTAGCAGCGTGAAGGCGACGATGACGGCCGCCGACTCGAAGTGCAGGTGCACCTGGGTGCAGCCGGCGCAGAAGGCCCCCGACTCGGGTGGCACGCCGCTGAGCAACGGCCCGACGAGGAGCCAGGTCGAATACGCAAAGGCGGAGACGGTGCCGAGCGCGATGAGCGTGTCCATGTTGGCGCGACCGAAGCGCGCCTGATGTACGGCGCCGACGAGCGAGGCGCGGCCAAACCAAAAGACGACCACGGTCGCCAACGCAAGCTCGATCCAGCCCGAGCCCGGGACGTGGAGGCCGCTCATGGACAGCGTGGCGATGATCGCCGCGAAGACCAGGGCGAGCGCGACCTCCAGGCGGCGTGGCGCCTCCGAGTGCACGGTCGGCGCCGTGTCCGACGCGCCGCGCACGGCGGGTTGGGCCTGATAGCCGGCGCCGCGTACGGCGTCCAACAGCGCTGGCAGCGAGGCCGCACCGGCGACCGCGGCCGTGCCCGTGGCGTAGTTGACCGTAGCGCGTGTGATCCCTGGGACCGCGCGCAGCGCCGCCTCGACCGTCCCCGAGCACGCCGCGCACCGCATGCCGTCGATGCGGAGGAGGGTCAGGTCGGAGGACGCGGTCGACACAGCGCAAGGCTAGGCCATCGCGCCACGACAGCAAGGGGCTTGCAGCAATCGATGCGATGCGTCAGGGTGCGGCGTGCCCAGCGCGTTGCCCGACCCGAAGGTCAGCCCTGCCATCTACCTCGCGACGGCAGCGCTTCAAGATGGACCCATTCGTGACCGCACGGTCGGTGCCTTCGCGGTCCGGCCGCTCCAGGACCAGTGCGTGGAGGCCGCCTCCGAGGCGCTCTCGGCGGTGCCGGCGCTGCGTCACCAGGTCGAGGCCGTGTACTTCGGCTCGATGGGCATCCTTCAGTCTCGCCCCCGCATGCGGCTGCACCCCAACCACATCCCGAACCACCTCCGAACCGAGCTCGGGCTCGAGCACCTGCGGAGCGATCGCCGCGACGGCACGGCCCTCCACGCGCCCTGGGGCACCTCCGAGTCGGGCGCGTTTGCGCTGCTGCGCGCGGTTCGGGATCTGCAGGCGGGGCGGCACGAGACGGTGCTCGTCGTGGCCGGAGAGCAGATGTTCTCGGTGACCGAGGGGCTCGATCCGGAGGCGGCGGAAGTCCAGCGACGTCAGGACCGAGCCGACAACGCGTCGTGGATCCGGTCGGTGGTCGATCCGCTGGAGGCCGACGGCTACGGCATGACGATGCTGTCGGTCGGCGATCTCCTCCTCGACCATGCTGCCTGGCTCTCGGGCTACCCGGAGGCCACGTGGCGCGCGCTCATCGAGACGGTGACGCTCGCAAAATACGAGTACGCGGCCATGTACCCGCGAGCGATGCAGCCGGCCAAGGAGCTCGAGCGACCCGACACCTGGATCACCGCGGAGCGCTATCGGGGGACGCCGCTCACGACGCCCTGGTACCGGCTGCACGACGTCGGCGCCCCCTCGAACGGCGCGACGGCCGTGGTGCTCACGACCAATCGCGGCTTGGCGGAGGCGTCGGCCATTGGCGGTGCGAGGCTCATTCGCCTGCTCGGCATGGGCGAAGGACACACGCGCGTCGCGCTCGCGGGGCGCACGGGCCCCCTGCACCGTCACTCCGCCATTCGACGCGCGCTGCGCAGCCTGTGCCACGACGCTGAGGTGCTCCCGGCGCTGCTCACCGACGAGCGCTCGACGCGCGGCATCCTTCACGATGCCTTCCCGGCCATCGAGCTGGCGTTTTTGACGGAGCTCGCCGCGACGCTCGACCCGCGCCTGCCGCCCGAAGCCGGACGCGCGTGGATCCTCGAGCGCTTCCTGTCGGGCATCGGCAACCCGCTCGGCGGTCTCTGCGCGAGCGGTCATGCGTTGGGGAACTCGGGCCTCTTCCAGATCGCCAAGGCCTTTCACGCCATGACGCGGGCGCGCGACTACCTGGTCCCCCATCCCCGCGGCACCTACTGCGTCGAGGACTTCGACCGCCCGTTCTTCGTGACCACCAGCGTGGGCTCGGCGCTCACGAACGTGCTCGCGACGCTGGTCGTCCGAGAGAGCGACGAGGCCACCGCGCTCCTGAGCGACGCGCGGGCAGGCTACGCTGCGCAGGTCGACGCCATCGACGATGGACCCCTGCGCGCGCCACGTCACACGCCGAGGTACCTGGAGGGCGTCACGCTCGACGCGGGCTGTGGCGTCGTCGCGGCGCGGACGCGCACGTTGGGGCCGGAGCGGCGTTGGGTGCTCGGCATCCGAACCGGCGAGGGCAACCGCCTCGCGCGATGGGCGGGGGACGTGCCGCCCGAGCATGGGGACCTGGTCGCGTTGGCGTCGGTCGAAGGTCCCATGCGCAAACCGGTGCTCGACGCGACCGGGGTCGTCGGGCGTGGCGTCCTCTCCCGCGCGGAGGCCACGCCAGCTGCGCTCGCCGCGCTCGAGTCGGCCATCGCGGACGTGCGCGCGCGGCGGCTCAGCTACCGGGAATCGCCGCCAGGACCCGCTCCGGTTTCGGATGGTCCCCCGCGTAATTGCTGATGTGGCGAAAGAGCACGGTCGCGCCCCGCGACTCGGCGTCGATGACGAGGACCCCGCCGAGTTGAAGCGCGTCGCCGCGCGTTCGACCCTGCCGATGGCCTGCGCGAGCCGCCCGCCAAACCGCCGCCCAGAGCCCTGGTCGCCAGAATCCGAGGATCGGCCGCTTGAACTCGCCCGCGGCGAACGCGGCGAGGCTCGGATCCACGAGGATCGGCGTGTCGAGCCCGATGCGCTCGGCGAACGCGGCCGCGAACATCGGTGCACCCGAGCCCACGATGACGAGCTCGAAGCCACGCGCATGCATCTCCGGGAGCTTCTCCTTGAGCTGAGCGACCTGCTCGCGACAGAAGAGTCAACCGAAGTGCCGCACGAAGGCGAGCACGACGCCGCGCGAATTCCACTGGTCGCCCAGACGGACCGACGCCTCCTCGAGGTTCAAGACCATCGCGTCGGCAAGCGACGCAGAGACCGGTTGACTCATGCGGCTCTCCTCTCCCTCGATTCCAGGCCGCTTGGGCCTTGCCCCGAGCGCGCTTGCCGATACGCTAGCGCAGACGATGCGGTTACGCTCCAAAAGACGCGTCATGGGACTCCTCGCCCTCGCCACGCTTGCGTGCGCGACCACCGCAGTCGTCGCACGTGACTTCTGGGCGGGGCCGACGTCGCAGACCGACCCCATCGCGCACGAGCGGCTCCCGGCCGCGGACGGATTGCGCGCCGGGCCCTCAACCGACCCTGCGATCCTCTTCGAGGAGTCCTCGGAGCCCACCACGACGGGCGTCGGGGCGGCACCGCCCGCGCGCGGCAGCGGCAGCAACGAGGACCTGCTCTATCGGACCTCGCAGCCATTCGAGCCGACCGATCCGGCGACCGTCCACACCGAGGAGCGCGTCGTACGGCCCGACCGCGAGACGGGGCGCGAGCCGTGGCTCACCTACCACGCCGTCTTCGATCCCGACCCCATCCCCTTCAAGCGCAACTCCGCCAAGGATCGCGTCCGCGAGGATGGCTCGCTCGACGTCGCCGATGGCACCCTGCGTCCGGTCGAGATCCTCGGCAATCGTCGCGATGAGGCGCACGAGGTCTTCTACGGTTCGATCCTCGTCGAGCTCGAGCCGGGCGTGCGCGTCCCCATCCCGACCGTCGCGCCGGAGTCGCGCATCCTGTCGGTCGAGTCGGCGCCCGCGGTGCCCCTGCGCTTCTTCAAGGACGGCGCAGACAACCTCTACGTTGGACACGATAGTGACCACACCGGTCGCGTACGGCTCAACTACGTCATCGACGCGCCGATCGCGTGGTTCGGTCGCCCACTCGGTGGTCTGGCCTCCACGGGCATGACGTTCGAGGCCGTGCCCGAGTCCCTGCGTCCCGCGCTCCCGGAGGAGCTCACCGCCGGCTTCCTCCGTGTCGCCGCGTCCCTCGGCCTCACGGGCAAGGAGTCCTACACCGTCACCTTGCAGCGGCTCGTGCGGTGGTTCCGCGACTTCGACACCGGAGAGCTCGGCAAGGGCGAGCGCAGCACCTATGTCGCGCTGGCCCTGGGCAAGAAGGGAGTCTGTCGCCATCGCGCGTATGCCTTCGTCGTCACTGCCCATGGGCTCGGCATCCCCGCGCGGTATGTCGCCAACGAGGCCCACGTCTTCGTCGAGGTCTTCCTTCCGGGGCCTAACGCCGGTTGGCTCCGCGTCGACCTCGGCGGGGGCGCGCAGGGCATGGACGTCAAGAACGCCAGCCAAAAGACGCGTCACGTCGCCACCAGCGAAGACCCGTTTGGCTTCCCGCCGCGTTACTCCGGGAGCTACAGCCATCAGGCGCAGTCGGGCGCGTTGGGCGGCGCCGGCGCTGACGCCGTGCGGGGCCTGCCACGCGCGACCGGACCGCGTGGTGCGAGCTCGGCCATCACGGCCCACGCCGCACTCCCAGCACTCCCGGTCCGCGCCGCGCATCAGCTGGCGACGCGCACCGAGATCCTCGGCCTCTCCGCGAGCGCTTTCCGCGGCGAGTCCCTCGCCATCAGCGGGCGGGTCTCATCCGAGGGCCCGCTCCCACCAGGCACGGACCCACGGCCGTCCGGCACCGTTACCCTCCGGCTCCTCGATCCGAGCCGGGAAGACGTCGTCAAGCTCCTGGGAGAGGTCGCCACCGGCCCCGACGGCCGGTTCCAGCTCGAGGTACGGCTGCCCATGGACGTGCGACCGGGAACCGTCGAGATCGTCGCCGATTATGGTGGCTCGGATCGCTTCGCGCCGTCGCGCTCTCGGTAAGTTTCCGTCAGAGCGGCTGATTGCCGTCCAGCATGCCGCACGCGGCTTGGATGTCGCGGCCCTTGGGCATGCGCATGTTGGCCTGGATGCCGGACTTGAGCAGTCGGTCGCGAAACACATTCACCCGGTCGTCCTCGGGGGACTTGAACGCCGAGCCGGGCCACGGATTGAACGGGATGAGGTTGACCTTGCAGCGGACGCCCTGCAGCAGCTCGGGCAGGCGCCGCGCGTCGGCGTCGGTGTCGTTGAGCCCGCCGAGCATGACGTACTCGATGGTGATCCGCCGCCGCGGCGACATGGGGTAGGCCCGAAGCGCATCGAGCAGCGTGGCGATCGGATACTTGCGGTTCATGGGCATGATCTGGCTGCGCACCTCGTCGGTCGTGGCGTTCAAGCTCACGGCGAGGTTGACGGGAACCAGCGTGCCGAACGTGTGGATGCGCGGCACCAGCCCCACGGTGCTGACGGTGATCCTGCGGCAGCCGAACATCGCCCCGCGTGCGTCCATGAGGATCCGGAGCGAGCGAACGACGTGCTCGAGGTTGTCGAGCGGCTCGCCCATGCCCATGAAGACGAGGTTGTCGACGCCCTCGCCCTGCCCTTCGCCGTCGAGGAACGCGCGCGCGTGGTAGATCTGGTCGACGATCTCCGACGGCTCCAGATTCATGCGCTTGGGCATCTGCGCGGTCGCGCAGAACGTGCACCCCATCTTGCAGCCGATCTGGCTCGAGACGCACTGCGTGAACCGCCCCTTGCCCATGGGGATGATGACCGTCTCGAGCAGCAGTCCGTCGTCAGTCCGTAAGATGAGCTTACGTGTTCCGTCCGTGCTGCGTAAGACGCGCTCACGATGCAGGTGCCGCAGCCGCAGCTCCGGGTGCTCTCGCAGCGCCGCGGGTAGGTTCGTCATCGCGGCGGTGTCCCGTACGCCCTTCTGGTGGACCCAGCGGTAGAGCTGGTCGGCTCGGAAACGCGTGTGCCCACGCTCGGTGACCCACGCGAGCAGCGCGTCGAATTCCAGCGACTTGACGTCGGTCGGCGAGGCGGGGGCGGTGTTCTTGTCTAGCATCGGGTCGAGCATCGGGTCGAGCATCTTTTCGCGCATCGTTTCGAGCATCAGTTCGCGTGTTTAGGGCACCCCCGGCGGCGAGGCAAGTCAAAACGGGCGGCGTACGTTGCTCAGCGACCTCGGCGCGTCTATCTTCGGCGCGTGTCGCCTTGGGTTCTCCTCGCGCTCGCCGGGCTGCTCGAAGCCGCGTGGGCCATCGGCCTGAAGTATACCGACGGTTTCACGCTCCTCGTCCCCTCGCTGCTCACCGGGTTAGCGCTGGCGGCGAGCATGTGGCTGCTGGCGGTGGCTGCGCGCACGCTGCCCATCGGCACGGCCTACGCCGTCTGGGTGGGCATCGGTGCCACCGGTGCCGCCATCCTCGGCGTCGTCCTGTTCCACGAGCCGCTCTCGGCCGCGCGGATTGGGTTTCTGGCCCTGCTCGTCGTCTCCATCGTCGGGCTGAGGCTGACAGCCTCCGAAGGATGACAGTCCGCCCCGGCGCGGTTAGAGTCCGCCGGTGCCCGCAGACACCCGACTGAAACACCGCGTCAAACCGGCTACTGGTGCGCCTCGGTGGGCCGTCCTCACCTACGGCGCCATGATCGCCCTCGTCGTGCTCGCCCTCATCGTGTTTCGGGCGATCCTGCTGCCCTTCATCTTCGCGCTGATCGTGGTCTACGTCCTCGAGCCGCTCGTCTCGTGGACGGAGCGGCGCCTGCGCCTGCCGCGCTGGGTGGCGGTCCTGGGCTGCTACCTCGCCCTCGCGCTCATGCTCGTCGGCGGCGGCGCCTACCTCGCGCCGAAGCTCAGGACCGAGTCGGTCAAGGTCGCCGAGAAGTTTCGCTCCGTGGCCGAGGGGCTGCCGGCCACCATGAACCGCCTGGGTCAAGGTCTCGCGCAGCTCATCGATCGACTTGAGGGCAAGAACACCGAGTCCTCGGCAGCGATTGCGGCCGACGCGCGCGCCGATCGTGACACGGGTGAGTGGGGCTATGGGCCCGACGTGCCCGCCATCCCGCTCGTCGAGCCCAAGGACGTGCCCGCGCTTACCCAGGCGACCATCGAGGCCGAGGATCGGGCGTTGGTCCAAGGCGACGAAGAGGCGCGCGGGCGGGCTGCCCTGAAACGGAGCGCCGAGGAGGTCGACGCCGACAAGCGGCGCGCCAACGTCGTGCTCAACCGTATCAGTGAAGGCGTCTACGGCATCCAGCTCAACCCGAGCACCGTGCAGTTCGAGGACGTCGGCGATGGAACGTACAACGTCATCCCCCACGCGGAGCGCCATGAGGAGGACACGGGGCAGAACGTCAAGAACCGCCTCATGAAGAGCCTCCGAGGCGCATTGGAGGGCGTCGCCGGGCGCGTCGTCGGCGAGGTCGTCAACCTCATCCGCGACATCGTGGGCATCGCGTCCCGGGCGCTGGTCGCGCTCGTCGTCCTGCTCATGGTCGCGGGCTTCGTGCTCGTCGATTACCGCGGCCTCGCGGCCTGGTGGCGCTCCCGTGTGCCCGTCCGATATCGCAGCGACTACGACGAGCTCCTGCACCGACTCGACGCGGGCCTCTCCGGCGTCGTGCGCGGCCAGCTCCTCATCTGCCTCATCAACGGCGTGCTGTCCGGCATCGGCTTTGCCATCTTCATCCCCGAGTACGCGGTCACCTTCGCCATCCTCGCAGGCACGATGAGCCTCATCCCCATCTTCGGCACCATCCTGTCCACGGTCCCCGCCGTCCTCATCGGGCTCACCATCTCGTTTGGAACTGCCGCCGCCGTGCTCTTGTGGGTGCTCATCATCCACGCCATCGAGGCCAACTTTCTCAACCCCAAGATCATCGCCAGCCAGGCCAAGCTCCCGCCCGTAGCGATCGTGTTTGCGCTCATCGCAGGCGAGTCGGCCTTTGGCATCACGGGCGCGCTCCTGGCGGTGCCCACGCTCAGCATCATGCACTCGATCATGGGCTTCCTGTTCGTGCGTGTTCGCCGTCACGTCATCGGCCCCGAGCCCGAGTTGCAGCCGCGGTCCGAGTGAGGCATCGTCCTCGGCCCCATGGGCGCCTTTCACGGAAACCTCACTTATTCGCTGTACTTTGTGCTCGACGAGCCCGAAGCCGGCTTTCGCGAGCGCTTCATCGAGTCGCTGCGCACGCATGCCTTTCGTGACGTGGATGTCGAGGCGGGCAAGGACCGCTCCCTCGGCTGGACCGTCATGGGCGACCCGTTCGACGTCGACCTCACGTGGGAGCGCGTCTTCTTCGACCCCTACGTGGTCGTGAGCTTGCGGGAGGACACCATCAAGGTGCCGCCGAACGCGCTCAAGGCGCACCTCCAGAAGCGCGAGCGGGAGCTGCTGAAGGCCTCGGGCAAGGAGCGGCTCGACAAGGGCGAGCGCACCGCGCTCAAGGCCGACGTGCTCGATCAGCTCCGACGTCGCGCGCTGCCGGACATCCGAAGCTACGACGTAGTCTGGCATACGGTCGAAGGCACCTTGCGGCTGTGGAGCACGAACAAGCGGCTCAAGGAGCTGTTCGAAGACCACGTCGAGAAGACTTGGGGCCTGCGCATCGTACCGGCGGCGCCCTACACCTACGTCATGCGGCGCGCCAAGGCCGACGAGGAGGCCGCCATGCTGGGGCTCGACCCCGCGGACTTTACCGGCGCTTCGGGAGGAGACGCGTAATGGACCTCGCCGATCGCCTCGTCAATACGGGCTACCTTGGTCGCGAGCTGCTGACGTGGCTGTGGTTCAAGAGCGACAAGCAGCAGGGCCTCATCGATCCGGGGGATGGTCAGGGCGCCATCGAGGTCTCGATCGTCGATCGCGTCACGCTCGCGGGCTTGGGTCAGGGCGCTGACCGCGTCGCCGTCAAGGCCGAGGACCCCGGCTCCACCGCCGAGGCCCGCATGGCGCTCAAGGAGGGCAAGAAGGTCGAGCAGGCCATGCTCCGCATCGTGCGTGACCAGCGCGAATGGCGTGCCAACGTCAAGGGCGACACGCTGGGCCTCTCGGGGATCAAGATCCCGGCCCTGCTGACACGCGAAGAGGACGACCGCGCGCAGGAGCGCCTCGTCCTCATCGACCTGTTGGACGGCCTCATCGCCGGCCTGTTCTCTACGTTCATGGTCGTTCGCGCCGACCCGGAGCTCTGGACCGCGGAGCTCGCTGCCATGCGCGCGTGGGTGCTCGGCTTCGACGAGCCGGACACCGGCGAGATTCCAGACTGAGAGCCCGACACGGGCGAGATTCCAGACTAGACCTTACTGGCACTTCGGGCGTGCGAGCGCGAGCCAGGGATCCAGCCCCGGATCGCGGACTCCGTGCTCGCGAGCGCCGTCGGTGACCTGCTTGACGGCCGAGTCACACCCGTAGCGCATGCCGGGGACGCGCGCGGCGAGGATGTGGCGCCCGAGCTCGACGAAGCACGCCTGCCGCACCGGCTCGAGCCGCTCGCGTGACTCGGGTGTGCCGACGCGGGCGAGCGCCGTGAGCGCGAGGCGACACGCCGCCGGGAGCCTCAAGATGCCGGCCGTCTGGTGGCGCTTCGACTGAGCCGTCGCGCGTACCGCCAGCGCGAAGGCATGCACCTCGGCGCACAGGACATCGGCCTTGCGGCGCTCCCCTTCGCTCATGCGCGAGGCGACCTCCTTGAGGACCACGCACGACCGCAGCGCGTCCGCATCGTCGCCAGCGTCGCGCAGCGCCTTGAGCCGATCTCGCAGCACCGTGGCCGCCTTGGACGGCAGCTCGACCTGGCACGCGAGGCGCACCTCCTCGAACCGCTTCTTGCCGTACTCCGACTGCAGGGCGGTAAGCTTCCGCTGAGCGATGTCGCACTCGCCGGGCACGCGATAGGAGCCCTCCAGCAGGCTCTTGCGCGCGGCCGCCACGGCGACATTGGCGGAGAGGCCTGCGCCGATCTCCTGGCAGAGCGTCTTGACCTTGGCGCCCTCCGCCGGAGAGATCCGGCTCGCCACTTTCTTGTAGTCAGTACACCTTGCAAGATCGGCCGTGGTCTCGTGGCCGCGGGTGGCGGACAGCATCTCCAGGATGCTGGTGAGCGCCTTGCCGCCCAAGGCCTGACACTCGATCGTCGCCCCCGTGGCTCCCGGAAACCGTCGCTTGATCACGTCACAGGCATCCAGCGCCTTGTCGAACTCGGCGCGCAGGAAGGCCTGTCGGACCTCTCCGAGCGCCTTGTCGATCTCGGCCGCGTCGCGCGACGGGGTGTGCGACATCGCCGAGGCCACGAGACACGCGTCGAAGAGGAAGCAGTTGTCCTCCGACGCGCACTCGAGCTGCGACCGCCACTTATCGGCGTCGTGGCGCTCCAGGCACTCGGCCATGAAGCCGTCCCGCGTGCGTGAGGGCTCCTCGATGCACTCCTCCAGCCGCCGATAGAGACGCTCACAGCGCGCGACGGGCGAAGGCGGGGGTGCGGCCCACGTGGCGCCGTCCAGGCCCGCCACGACCAGCGCGAGAGTCCACCAGGAGCGCGACGTCACGGCTCTTTCTCGCATGGTACCAGCAGCTTGTCGACCGTCGCGTCCGTCTCCGCGTCCTTGACGCCGTGGCGCCGCAGCCCGCGGACGACCTTGCCGACGTGGGCCTCGCACGGCGCGCCCTCGACCCACGGCTTTTGAGCAAGGATGACCTTGCCGAGGTCCAGGTAACAGGCGCGCACGACCGCATCCAGCCGCGAGCGCGCCCAGTCGGTGCCCACGCGCTCTAGCTCGCGCTCGGCGAAGTCGCAGTCCAGCGGGATCTCCGCGCGCTTCGTCTTGACGTGCTCTTGCGCCCGCGCAATGGCGCGCGCCGCGTCCGCCGAGGTGCGGACCTCGTCGCAGAGGACCTCGGCGCCGCGGCCCTCTTCGCCCGAGACTCGCGCGGCGAAATCGAGCAGCTGGTAGCACACCAGGTCGTCGTCCGGCTGGCCGGCCTCCCGCAGCCCCTTCATGCGCTCCTTGAGCGCCGCGGTCGCAGTACGTGGGAGCTCCGTGCAGATCGACTGCCAATCGACGTCTGACGGAGGCGGCTGCTTCTCGAAGCGCAGGCAGTCCACGCGCGCCTCGCGATAGCGGCCCTTGGCCACGGCCTCTTTGATGGACTCCACACGCTGCCGGCGCGCCTCGCCGAGGTCCTTGTGGTGGGCGCGCTCCAGCGCCGCCTGAAAGCACCGGTCGAAGACATCGCACGCCGTCTCCGGGCTGCAGGCGACCGGCGCCTCGAAGTCGTCCTCGCGGGCCTGGCACGTGGCCACGAAGGCCGCGGAGTCCCCCGCCAGGTCCGGCAGGCAGGCGCGCAGGCGCTCGTGGAGCAGCTCGCACGTCGGCGACTTCTTGCATCCGACGGACGCACCGAGGGCGAGCAGCAGGGTCCAGCGGAAGAGGTGGCGACGCGACAAGGGCAAGGCTCCGTTCGTGGGAACCTAACGGCGTGCGTCGTGTGGGTCAAGGTAGTCAAGGACGAGCCTCGCTGCTAGGGTCCGCGCCCGGTGACGCCCGCTCTACCCGACTTCGCCCCGCAGCGCCGTGTCGCGCTGGCCCTCGCCGGAGTGGCCTTCGGCCTCGTCCTCTCCGCCCGTCCGGGCGCTCTGACGAGTGCGTTCGGCACGGCGCTCGGCCTCGCCGCGGCGTTGAGCCTCCTCACGGGGGTGCCCCGTCCACGCCTGTCCCCACGCGCCGGTCGCGGGCTCGACCTGCTGCTGTTGCTGGCACTCGTCGCGCTGGGCCGCTGGCTGCTTCACGGCCTGCTCGATGGCCGCATGCCGAACGGCGAGGACCACCAGGTCCATCTGCACCACGCGTACGTGATGCGCGAGCACCTGCTTCCGCGGGGGGACCTCACAGGCTGGTCGCACCTCCAGTTCGCAGGGGATCCGGCCTTCACGCTCTACGCCCCCCTGCCCTCCCTGCTCATCGCGGGCTCGCATTGGGCCCTCGGCGGAAGCGTCAGCCTCGAGGCCTGCTACACCGGGCTGGTCCTGGCCACGGTGGTGGGCCTCGCCGTCCTCGTGTTCGTCATCGCCCGCCAGCTCCACGTCCCCCGCCTCGGCGCGTGGCTCGGCGCCGTGCTCGTGCTGCTCGATCGCGGCATCTACAACGAGGGTGGCTGGGACCAGAATCTGGTCGGCGGCGTCTGGCCCAACTCGTTTGCGTTGCTGTGGATTGGCCTCGCCGTCAGCGGCGCCCTCGCGCTTCTCGATCGGGTGACCGTGCCGCGGCTCGTGGGGCTCGCGTTGGCCTGCGGCGGCTCGGTCCTCTCGCATGCCGTCGGCTTCATGTACCTCGGCGTCACGCTGCTGGTGCTCGCCCTCACCGTCGCCCTCCCGGCGCTGCTCGAGGCACCGCGACGCACCTGGCCGCGCGTCGGTGCCGTGGTCGCGGCCACAGCCGTCGGGTCCCTGCTGGGCGCCTTCTGGCTCTGGCCGTTCCTCGGGCTCGCGGGCATGAACCTCCCGCACGGCGAGCTCTGGATCACGCGCGAGGAGCTGGCCCAGCGGCTCCTGTCGCTCGAGGTCTTCGGCAATACCGCCGCGTTTCGGTGGCCGGTGTTCTTGGGCCTCGTGGGCCTCGTCGCGGGCTTCGAGCGCCCCAACCCCGGTCACCGCGTCGCCACCTTCATCACGCTCGCCTTCGTCGGCCTCGCCACACAGTCGCTGTGGACCGACCTGGGGTTCGACCTCCAGACCGGCAACTTCGAGCAGGTCAACTTCGTCCGCCTCCTCGCGCCCGCGCGCATCGCGCTCTGGGCGATGGGGGGCGCCGTCCTCGCGGCAGGCCTCACGCGGCTGCCGTGGCGGTCGCTGTCTGCGCGTTGGGGGCTCCTCGCGCTTGGCCTGCTCCCCGTGCTGTACCTCACGCGGCCCGTGCTCACGGCCTTCAAGCAGCAGGCAATCGAGCCCATGCGTGCGCTCCAGTCGCAGGCCGTCGAGCCCTACGAGGCCGACGTGCAGCGCGCCTTCGCCTGGCTCCGCGAGCGTCACGCCGAGGCAGCGCAGGCGGGGCGCTTCGAGCGCGTGCTTGCCGTCGAGCCCCGGGGCGTCAAGTGCGCGCATCGTGTTCCGCGAGAGACCGGGTTCCCGGTCACGCACCCCGGTGGCGAGCCGACGTTCCACTACTTCCGCCGCTACCACACGACCGACGAGGGGGAGCTGCGCGCGCTCTCCGTGCGTTGGATGCTCACCTGCCGCTCCGCGCCGCCCAACGTCGGCAAGACGCAGGTCGCCCGCTTCGGCGACGTGACCCTCTACGAGCTCCCAGGGGCGAGCCCCGTACCGTTCGAGGTCCTCGGCGGCGCGCAGGTGACCATGGAGCACTTCGACGGCGAGCTCATGCGCTTTCACGTGTCCGGAGCGAGCCCGGATGCGCGCCTACGGTTGTCTGTCGTGGGCTTTCCGCGCTGGGAGGCGGTCTGGGACGGGGACCCGCCGACGGCGCAGCCCATCGCGCTCGAGGGGCTCCTCGGTAAGCCCGCATCCACCTTCATGGCGGTGCCGTTGCGTGACGGCCGCCTCGAATTCCGCTACGGTACCGACGCTCGGCAGCGTCTCGGCATCGCGTTGAGTCGCGTGGCGCTCAGTCTGCTGCTCCTCACGGTGCTCGTCGGGAGCGGGCGGTGGATCGGCGCGAAACGAAGGCGTAGTGCCAAGCCGCCCAAGGGGACTCCCGCATGAGCCGTCTTTGCTTGCTCTCACTCGTCGCCGTCTCCGGCTGTTGCGTCGTGCTGGATGGCTCCGACGCGCCGATCGGGCCGTTCTACGAGGCCAACAAGGCCAGCGGCGCCGCCCCGTCACGTGCCCGCGCCGACGCCGATCCCACGCTGTCGGTCATCGCGTTCGTCGATTTGCAGTGCCCCTTCTCGCGGCGGCTGCTCGTCGATGTCCTGCGGCTCCGCGTCGTGTTCGGCACGAACGTGCGGTGGACCTTGCGCCACAACCCCTTGCCGGTCCACGACCGGGCCGAGCCGGCCGCGGTCGCCGTGCTCGCCGCGGAGCGTCAAGGCAAGGGCTTCGAGCTCGCAGGCGCGCTCGCGCGCAGCAAGCCGCTCGCGCCGCCGGAGCGCATCGCCGACCTTGCGCGGGGTCTCGGGATCGACCTGGAACGATTCGCGCGTGACCGGCAGGACGTGGCACTGCTCGAGCGGGCGCAGGCCGATCGCGCGCTCGCGGTGCGGTCGGGCGCCGCGGGCACGCCGACGCTCTTCATCGGGAGCCGCAAGATCGTTGGCGCGCGCCCCTACGCGGAGCTCGAGGCCGCGCTGCGCGAAGGTATCGAGGCCGCCCGCGCCGCCGCCGGTGCACGGCTCTAGTCAGCTCGCGAACTGGCGCTCGACCAGGCGCTTGTAGACGCCGTCAAAGGCGACCAGCTCGTCGTGGGTGCCCTGCTCGGCGACGTGGCCGCGGTCGATGACCACGACCCGATCGGCGCGCTTGACCGTCGAGAGCCGGTGCGCAATCACCAGCACCGTTCGGCCTGCCATGAGCCGCTCGAGCGCCTCCTGCACCAGATGCTCGCTCTCGGCGTCCAGCGCGCTCGTCGCCTCGTCGAGGACCAGCACGCGCGGGTCCTTCAGGATGGC
>SXGT01314247.1_pt1 | contig 47867 bp, 45 predicted proteins | sample 3176221 | NCBI WGS metagenome assembly SXGT01 (sample SAMN11356862, study PRJNA531348) | freshwater metagenome | isolation source: freshwater sample F1-120 | place: China: Fuxian Lake, Yuxi | collected 2017-12-25 | reverse complement strand
ATGGGCGTACGCATCGGCGATGCGCTCGGTATGCCATTCGAAATCCTGACGCGCGATCAGATCGCAGAGCTCACCGGCCCGACCGGTGTGACCAGCTTCCTCGCTCCACAGCACGGTGCGTTTGATGTTCCCAACTGGGCAAAGAAGCTTGGTGGGTTCAAGGCTGGTGATTGCACGGACGACTGGCAGATGACCCGCGCAGGTGCACAGAGCCTCATCTTCACCCATGGCCAACTGAATCTGCACAACCTAGCCTGGTACTACCTGGCTGAAATGAATCGCCAAAAGCTTGGCTGGGACGGAACGACAGTACGCGGGCTCGTCGAGATTGAGACCTGGCTCAAGAGCCAACAGACTCAAGGCCGTGAGCCTGGGACCTTCGCCACCTTCCCGGATGAACATCAACCTGGTGATGGGTGCGGAAATGGGGTGGCGATGCGCATCGCCCCTCATGGACTCTTGGTACACCGAGCCTACCAGAATGGTCGCCTTATGCCAGGCACGCTGATTCCCTTCCAAGAGATCGTTTGGTACGTGGGCGGACTGACCCACCCGGATCCCCGGGCGTCCATCGGCGCCTTTGCTATCGCGAGTCTAATCGCCCGACTGGCCAGCAACGAGGGGGAACCTTTCACACGAGAACGACTCGTTCCGTCCCTCTCAGACCTTTGTCTGCAAATCATCAGCATGGAGCTCAGCCAAGAAGCGCTAGTTCATATGCCGAGTGGAGTCGAAGCGTTCTCAACGCGCCTGGACTTGGTGAAGACCTTGTTCAAAGAAGGCGCGGGCCCCACACGCTTCGCAACCGAACTCGGCACTTCAAGCTACACGCTGGAGTCGGTACCCTTCTCGATCGCCATGGCCATCTGTCACCCAACTGACTTCCGTGCGGCGCTCAAGGCCACCATTGAAGCCGGGGGCGACACGGACACCAACGCCGCGATCGTTGGGGCCATCGTGGGCGCCAACGTCGGTCTGGAAGGCATACCTGAAGAGTGGCGAACCTTCCGCCCCGACTTCTGGGAAGCCACAAAGCTCGGTAGTGAACTCTATGGCTTGAGCGAACAGATCCGCCTGGCCGCCACTCAGACCTGATCGACAACTTCTTCCCTGCGGATCGAACCCTCGTGTTCGGTCCGCTGGGACTATTTCACAGAGACCTGCGCATGAACACTGTTCTTGCTCAGATCTCTCCCCGCGAACGTCTTGTTCACGAGGAACGCATCTTCAACCTGGAGATTCCAATGTTGCTTGACCGACCCATCGTTACCAGCCGCCTGCAAAAGGACTGGTACTACGTGACCCAACAGTTCTTTGTCTGGCTACGCTGGCACCACGTCTGGGTCAGCTACCAGTTCAAGAACCGCAACTTTCCGAGGATCCGGCTCGCCGGTCGGATCGATCTGGGGAGACTGCGCGAAGAAGTCCAGCACGTCCAGACCCTCCTGTACACGCAGGAGGAAATCACCTGGCTGCGCGAGAAGTTCCACGAGGGCCAGGTCGACGGTTTCCTGACCGACGAATTCCTGGCATGGCTGCAGACCAGCCGCCTCTCGGAAGTCGAGATCCACACGGTTACGACCCCTCAGGGCGATCAACTTGTGATCGAACCCAGCGGCCTTTGGTGCGAAGCGATGGACTGGGAGACTTTCATCCTCCCGATCGTCACCCGCCTGCACGGCCTGAAGGTCATCAAGGAAGCCGGCGTCACCGAGGAACAGATCCTCGCCGAGGCGATGTTCCGGCTAGGGATGAAGATTCCCGTGATCAGGGCACACCCCTCGATCCTGATCGGGAGTTTCGGCCTGCGCCGTCAATTCAGCTACGAACTCAGCGAGATGATCGACGAACGTCTCATCCGAGAGATCCCGACCCAGCTCGTAGGCATCAGCAACGTCTGGATGGCCAGGCGCCTGGGCTGGCCGGTGGTGGGTACCTTCGCTCATCAGCTCCCCATGCTCTATGCAGCGATGGCAATCGCTCGTGATGCGGATGACGAGGGTGTCCGTGCTTCGCACATGCAGTTCTTCGACGACTGGGCCGCGACCTTTACCCCCAGGTGGCTCACGGCCGTCTCCGACACCTTCGGCTCGGACTCCTTCTTCCAGGACTTTGGTGCAAAACGCGCCACGCACTGGGGCAAGTACAAGCAGGATTCGGGAAATCCTTTCACCTACGCCGAGCGTCTCGAACACTGGCTGAGGGAGATGGGGGTAGACCCGCGTGACAAGATTCTCAACCCAACCGATGGGCTGGATCTTCCCAAGATGGTCGCCCTCGACCACATGACCCGAGGTCGGTTCAAGGCCACGGTCGATGGCTGGGGAACGGGCCTGAGCAACGACACCGGTCTGCACACCTGCGGCAGCTTCGTTGTGAAACCTCACAGGGTTACCATTCCGGAAGGCAGACACGGTTACGCCGTAAAGCTCTCCGACAACCTCGAGAAAGCGAGCGGCGACCCTACGACCGTGGAGCGCATGAAGCGCGTGCACGGCTACACGGTCACCGACCGCACCGACTGCGTCGTCTGACCCCACAACGCATGTGATCCGATCGGATCACATGCACACCTCGTCACACCCGCCCGAGATACACTCGAGCGTTGGTGAGACCTTTTCTCTGGCTCTCGAGATTCTCGTGAGCCGAAGACAAAGGAGCATCCATGTTCCTGTTCCGTGAAATCTTGTTCAATGGGTTCCTCAAGCTTGAACGTTGGATACGGGGCAAGCACGACATCTTCGTGGTGCGGACGACCGACTCCGTGTCGGGCCTCATCTACGACGAAGTAAACGACCGCGTACTCCTCATCCGCCAAGGCCGCGCGGCCATGGTGTGCGAGGACAATCCCGACGGCCTCATTGTTGAACTGGTCGCTGGACGCTTTGACGTGAATCTCGGGACCCGGGCGCTGTTGGCCAAGGAATCCAAGGAGGAAGCCGGCGTGACCCTCGACGAGGACTCGATCGTGATCCTCAACGGCGGCCAGCCGATGGCGATCTCGCCAGGCTTCGCCACCGAGCGCTGCTACCTCGCCTTCGCGGTCATCAAGTCCTCGCAGGTCGACGATCACGGCGACACGGGACGAGGCGAAGCGACCGAAGGCGAGGACATCACACGCTTCTGGATGCGCGCCGAGGACTTCTGCAACAGCACGCACGAGGATCTACGAGTCTTCACGCTGATGCAATACCTCACCGTGTACCGCTCTCACAGGAAGCCTCGCTCACGCGAGTGAACTCCCTGCTCACATCCTGTCCCGAACACGTCGGGATTTTCCACGAGCTGATGACACTCATCGTCGGCTCATGGGAAAACCGTTCCTCACAACCTTTCTTGGAGACCATATGCCCCTCAACGTTGACGAGTTTCTCGACGTCCGTGAGCATGGATTCCTACGTGTAGCCGTGGTCATTCCTGCCGTTCACGTCGGCGAGCCAGAAGCGAATCTCGCCACCCACATCGAAAGCCTCCAGAAGACCTACGATGACGGTGCCCAGTACGCGGTCTGCCCGGAGCTCGGCCTCACCGCCTACTCCTGCGGTGACCTCTTCCACAGCGAGCTGCTGCTCCAGGGTACCCTGCGCGTCCTGAGAAAGCTCGCCGAACACTCCAAGCACTGGGCTGGGATGGTCTTCACTGTCGGTCTCCCCCTGCGCGTTGACGACATGCTGTTCAACTGCGGGGTCACCATCCACGATGGCCTGATCCTTGCTATTTCGCCCAAGGCGTATCCCCCGGAATACCGTGAGTTCTACGAGCTGCGTTACTTCCACCGCGCCAGTGAGATGCGGTCGAGGGAGATCGAATTCGACTGGCAGGAGGAGGTGGTTCCTATCGGGACCGACATCCTCATCCGCGCCAAGGACAACCCCCTGTTCGTCCTGCACGTGGACATCTGCGAGGACATCTGGACGCCGATCCCACCCGGGACCGTTGCCGCACTCATGGGTGCCACGGTGCTCGCGAACCTCAGCGCGAGCAACATCACCATAGCCAAGAACGAGTATCGCGAGCAGTTGGTATGTGCCTCCTCAGGGCGCAACAACGCCGTGCAACTCTACTCGGCTGCGGGGTTCGGTGAATCCAGCGCCGGCCTCTCCTGGGACGGCCACGGCATCATCGCTGAGCGCGGCGCCCTGCTGGCTCGTACCCAGCGCTTCAGCCTCACGCCCCAGCACATCGTCTACGACGTGGACCTGCTGACCTGCGTGCAGGAGCGGCAGCGGCAGTCCAGCTTCGGCCAGAACGCCGATGAACATCGTCGAGCCATGCGAACCGTCACCCTCTACGAGGAGTTCACGGGCGATCCGCGCGTGGATGTGTTCCTTACCTTCCGTCGCGACATCGACGCGTTCCCCGCGGTTCCCAATGATCCACAGAAGCGTGACATCCGCTGCCGCGAGACCTTCCAGATCCAGGTGACCGCGTTGGTGCGCCGACTGCTCGCACTGCCGGAGCACATGCGACGAATCTTCGTCGGTATGTCGGGAGGTCTGGACTCCACGCACGCGGCGCTTGTAGCCGTGAAGGCGTTGGACAAACTGGGTCTGCCTCGAAAGCGGTTCATCGGCGTGACTATGAAAGGCTTCGGAACCACCGACGCGACTTACCAGGACGCATGCGAGCTCGTTCAGATCCTGGGTGGCGACCTACGCGACGAACCCATCACGGATCTGTCGGAGCTCACGTTCCAGAAGATCGGATTCAACGTCAGCGTCGAAGGTACCGGCCCGGTCGTATACGACAACGTGCAGGCTTGGAGCCGCAAGCATATCCTCTTCTCGCTCTCCGCCAAGGAAGGCGGGATCGTGCTGGGCACCGGTGACCTGTCGGAGCTGTTGCAGGGATGGTGCACGTATGTGGCCGACCACATCAGCCACTACAACGTGAACGGTGGTGTCTTCAAGACGCTCATGCAGTACCTCATCCGGTACGTCGCCGAGGTCGAGTTCGCCGGACAACCACAGGTGCAGGAACTCCTCACCCGGATCTCCAATCGGCCCTACTCACCTGAGCTCAAGCCGCCCACTGAGGACGGCGAGATCTCGCAGATCACGGAAGACGAAGTCGGTCCCTACGAGCTCCACGACTTCACGGGCTACTGGATGCTCCGGTTCGGACATACGCCCAGCCGCATCATCCGGATGCAACTCCACGCCGTGCAGGAGGCGAACCTCGTCGATCCCAAGACCCGCGAAGTCTACAGCCTGGAGACGATCCGTGCCTGGCACCTGAAGTTCCTCGTGCGCTTCTTCGACTCCCAGTTCAAGCGCGAGGTCGCAGCCAACGGTCCCAAGGTGGGACTGGCAACCGCCGACCCGCGCGGCGACTTGCGTGTCCCTTCGGACGCCAAGCCTACCCTGTGGGTGAACGACATCCAGGAAAACGTTCCTGAGTCGCTCACCGCCTGACCCACACGACCGGTTCCTCATGAACCGGTTTTAAATTTGCTCCGATCCTCCCCCTTCCCAAGGGGAGCTAGAGGGAGTTGCCGGCAACCTCCCCTAACCCCTCCTTGGAAAGGAGGGGGACCAAAAAGAAAAAAACAGGTTGCGTACCTGTCTCGTGTGCTGACCGCTTAGCGGTAACAGCCTCTGTACATGTTGTCCTCGTGCTCCCGATCGCGTTTGGCGTAATCGGGAATCTCGCCGGTCATGAGCACCCGCGTGTCTGGCACCTGCTGTTCCTCGTCGTCGATCCACTTGGTCGAGGTGACCTCCTGGCGCGCGACGATCTGGCAGCCCAGCTTCTCCACAAAGAGATGCTGGATGGCGAGCTGAAGCACGGAGGTACGCACACTCACACGGCTGTAGCCGGAGGCTTGCGCGATCCGAAGCATCGCTTCGTTGAGGCGCGTGCAAATGCCACGCGCACGGGTCGCGGGATCCACGAACAACTCGGCGACGTAAAAGCTGTTGCGATCACGTGTCGGGATGAGCGCGCACACGTCAGCCTTATGACAGACGTCGAAGCCAATCGCGGCGCCGTGGACGACGCTACTCTCGTCGGTCTCGACCAAGAAGACAGCGTCACTCCACGAAAAGATTTCGAGAAATTCTGCCTCGAGCTCCGCAGAATCGAATCGTTCAAACCAGGGGGGTTCGGCGAAGCAGGCACAGTAGAGCGCGACGACGCGCTCCATGTCGGTGTCGAGATTGAAGGGTCGGATGATCATTTGCTTCCTCGCTGGTTGAAAAAAAGACATCTCGCAAGGAGACGTCTTTTTCTTGGGATGTGAATTGAAACCCAATCTAGAGCGTCTCGTGGGAGACGCCATGATGCACGGCCTGGTTGAATCCTGTTGAGTTCATATCCAATAACAGAATAGGGGTTTCCCCTGTTTCTGTCAAATTCATCGATGTCTCACCTCGCACACAACCGTTTTGAGATAAGACGCTTGCTCAAAATAGACACTCAACGGATGATCCTTTGCCTGACGATGCACAGCAAGGACTCGCAGGTCCATGTGGTTTTGGACGGCTGCCCGTCGCAACATAAAAAACAAATCATCCTCACTCAAATGTTGCGAACAACTTGATGAAACAAATACTCCACCGTCGCGTACCAAGCGCATCGCCGCACGGTTCAAAAAGTGATACGCCTTCTTGCCTGCCTCCGCATCCTTGGAAGATTTGATGATTGCGGGCGGATCGAGCACAACCAGATCGTAAGTTGGTTCATGTTGCTCTCCCAACCACTGGAAGATATCGGCCTCTTCTGTTGTGAAACGGTCGGCATTGAATCCGTGTAGGGCACGGTGACGCTCGCAGCCCTCAAGAGCTCTCACGGAGAGATCGACATTGTGACAGTGGGTCGAACCACCCACCATCGCTGCCACACCAAACGCACCAGTGTACGAAAAGAGATTCAGACAGTCCTTCCCTGCAGCGAGATGCTGCACGGTGTCCCGTGCCTCACGCTGATCAAGAAAAAATCCTGTCTTTTGTCCTTCCATCACGTCGGCGACATAGCGTCGTCCGTTTTCCAAAAATTCCACATAGCCAGAATTCTCCCCTTTGTGCACGGCGATGACCTGTTCCAGTCGATCATCTTTACGAACAGAAACATCACTACGCTCAACAATCACTCGCGGAGAGAACACACGATCAACTGCCTCTACAATTGTTTCACGTAGCTGGTCGAGTCCCGCCGTCGAGAGTTGGAATACACAGATGTCAGAGTAACAATCAAGAATGAATCCAGGAATGCCGTCTGCCTCGCCAAAGACCACTCGATATCCGGTTGTCGCTCCTGTCCCAATACCCAAAGCCAAGCGACGATCACGCGCTTCATTTATCCGACGGATGAACCAATCGACATGAATCGTTACCTCTTGTGGATCAAAGACTCGGACGGCAATCGAGGACGTTCCTGAATACGTCCCTACTCCCCAGCAGGTGCCATCCTCATCAACCACCCGAACAAGTCCACCATGAACGACCGTTGGATCTATCTCAATAATGGCACCGGAAAAAATCCACGGGTGACCGTAGCGGACGGAATCGACACGAGATTGGGAAATGCTAATGAATGGATACATAGTGATGCCTATTCTTACATGAAGAGCCTTTATTTCAAAACCACCCTCCGATGGAAGGGTGGTTCTTATTTCTTGGCGCCTCACGGGGAGATGGGTGGTCCGTAGCACGATGTGCGAGATCGGTTTGACGTTCCCTCTGAAAAAAGTTCCCGGGCGCTCGTCGATCTGATCTAGACAGCGGGGATGGCAGTAGGTCCACCATGTCGATTGTCTAGTCAGGATAACCGGATGATCCTTTTGCAGCAGCACCTGGCCCTGCATTCCCGGATCTATAATTCTTCCTGTTGTTGGAGCGCACCCATCTGACCGAAAGGCATTTCAAACTTAGCATTCTGTCGTTTTTTGGCAAGATGGTCAACGGTCAGTTTTCCACGATTGATGCACACCTTTCGCACAACGTTATCAACGTGCAACCGCATCCACATACACCTTCAGCACATCATAGTAATACTTGATCGATGGGATGTGTGCCCACTCACCGGGTGCATGTAAGTTGGCACCATCCGGTTGACTCATGAGAACAAGCGCTCCGTGGTCAGCAAAAAATCTCCCATCAGAAGCCCCATGGTCCACTCCCCAATTCGGTTCGCGACCTCTTTCTCGAATCGCCTCCAAAAATGGTCGAGCCAATGGATGCTCTACGTCGACCGACACAGGAGATCCCATGACACTACACTCCACCTCTATCCCTTCGGTAAGTACAGAACGAATGCGGGCCTCGATCTCTTTGGGAGAATCTGTTTCTGGGAAACGAATATCTAAGTGAGCTGTTGCGATATCCGGAACCTGGTTCGTTGCCACTCCCCCTTGGATACGACCCACATTCAATGTCGTCACCCAATGATCCTCTGGATGCTTCGAAAGAGAAAGAAACTGATCCTGAATCCTTGGGAGGATGGCTGACAATCGTTCGATCGCGTTCTCACCCAGCCATGGGGTAGACCCGTGTGCGTTGACTCCACGTGCCGTCAGTATCACACGGAAAATTCCTTTCTGACCTCTCATAACATCATGAGCGGCTTCTCCCCCGTCTGGAATGATGGCCACTTGTGAAACATAACCCGCCTCCAGAAGCTTCGCGGTTCCATTGAATCCACCCACCTCTTCATCTCCCGTGAGCATCAGACCCACGGAATGTTCTGTCGTTGCGAGGTCTCGCATCAAATGCATCATCGCCGCATCGCCACTTTTCATATCCATGGCGCCACGGCCATAGAGTTTGTTTCCTTCAACTCTTGGAATGAACAGTTCATCCTCACCAGGCACAACATCAAAATGACCGCTCAAAAAAATCTTTGGTGTTTTTGTGCCCTTGGTCACAACCACGGAAGGCACCCCCTCGAACTCGAAACGCTCAATCTTCAATCCCGTCCCCGCAAAAAAACCAGCAATGTAATCTGCACAAGCATTGAGTTGGTCGGGTCGATCCTCGGTTGTATGGAACGCCATAAGATCTTTCGTTGTCTGAAGCAATTGTTCTTGTGTCGACATATAGGAAAAGACTACAGGAAATAAAAAGAGCAGGAAAGGTTCCTGCTCGCGTGTGGCCGGGAATCAGGCCTGGGAGGAAGCTCCGGCCGCGACCCTGTGGGTGACGGAGGGGAGATGCGACGCTTGGTGGGTGCTCGCCGCAAAGGCGATCATCATGTCGCGCAGCTCGTGCTTGCGCTCCTGGCTGGTGGCCAGGGCGATGTAGCCCATGCTTCCGCCCTGGGGCGGGATGGTGACGACCACGCCGTCGCCGCGATTGGGCGACCAGAGCGCTCCGTTCACACCCCGCAGGACATCCTGGAAGGTCGTATCGGGCGCGACCTTCAGTGCATCGTTGGTCCAGGCGTGGACGGTGGCAGGATCACGATTCGCCATGAGGCGACGACGCACAGCAAGGCCGTGGTTGTTGCCCGTGCACCGACCGTTGCTCTCGAAGGCGACGAAGGTGCCGTCCGGGAGACGTCCAAAGTCGATGTCGAACCACCCCTGCCCGCCCTGCGGGATGAAGTGGGTGAGCCCGTAGAGCATGGTCCAGTTGATGAGCCGTTCCCCGTCATTTGGCGACTCCAGCGTGGGCACGTTGCCGCCGATGTATTCGGTTCCCTTGAGGACCTGGTCGATGACGCCGACGATCTCAACCCCCTTTCCCCTGGCCCGAGCCAGGACCGAGGGCGAGCTGACGATCGTGAGCTCAGGCTCGACCAGGACCACCTCGTGCTCCCACTCTTCGTGAGGCTGGAGCTTGAGACGGAGGTACTGGCGCACCGACATCGCTCCAGCGTCGCGCATCGTGGCTTGGCTCACCAGGCAGTTGCCCAGGCCACCGGCCGCGCGCGCGCGCCGGAGCATGACGCTCCCACGCTCACCGAACTGGCGCTCGGCTTCGAGCATGAGTTCCTCCCATCCCAACACGTGGACGGAGGTCGGCGTCGGGATCCCGTTCGCATGACACCAGTGCTGGAAGAGCGCCTTGTCGTTGAGTCGGGCCACGGCGTCCGCCTTTACCGCTTCTTCGCTGAAGCCGCTCACTGAGAGCCCAGTGCGACGAGCAAACTCGTACACCTGCGGACTACCGATGAACGACTCGAGGTGCCAGCCCAGACGCCTTCCGACTGCGGCAATCCGGCGGATCAGCTCGGTGTCACGCAGCGCCATCTGAATGAGATCCAGAGGCTGGTTGACATCCGTGTAGGACTCCACCGGGTAGTAGACCCGCGGTTCATGACCGTAGAGATCCCGGAAGTAGTCCACGAAGGCTTGGGGGGGCGCCGTATAGAGAAGCGCCGCGTCATCTGGACCCAGCATGTGCATGGCGCGCGGGGCGACCTCGACGCATTTACGGGCAAGGGGTCCGGTGGTGTGACCGTGGAAAGCGCCGTCGATGTTTGCACCAAAGAGGGTACGCACGTGAATTCCTTCGTCGTAGTTGCCTACGAACAGCATAGAGGTAGGGGTGGAGGGTGCTGGATGAGGATCAGACATCAGGACTCCTCGAGGTCTGCATTCGCCGCCTCAGATGTATGGATTCTCCTACTCTGCCTTGTATGGCAGGGACGTAAGCCGATCTCTATCAGCTCACTACCTTGTCACACAAAAAACCATCGCTGTAATAGGCGATGGTTGCAATCATTCCTTCAATGATTTCCTATTGCATACCACCGCTCTTCTCGAGAATAAAGACGATCCCAAAGAATGGGATGACGAGTCCGAGCAGAGCGATGATGTTGTATGCGTAGGTTTCCATACGAGCAAATTCAAACTACCAGATAGCCAAAACCGGCGTCAAGCCGACTGTGGGTAATGCTAGATTCCCTCCCCAAAAATGAACCGATCTGTAATCTTTTCGTAGTCGAATATCTCTGCGTCGGAAAAGAATCGCTTTACCTCTGTTACAGCGGCTTCTGGAGAATCTGACGCATGGATCAGGTTTGATGGGACATTCATGGAGAAGTCTGCGCGAATCGTTCCAGCATCAGCTTCTCGGGGGTTTGTCGAACCAACAACTTTGCGAATTTCAGCGACGGCATCGTAACCCTCAAGCACCATTCCTACGACCGGGGTTTGCATCATGAACTGCTTGAGACTGGCAAAAAATGGCTTTGCGGTGAGATGTGCATAATGCTCATCAAGCATCTCGTCTGTGAGACGGATGAACTTAAGACCTACCAGCTTAAGTCCCTTCATTTCAAAGCGACGAATGATCTCCCCCAAGAGGTCGCGCTGAAGCGCATCAGGTTTGAGCAGAACAAGTGTTTGTTGTTTTTCAGCCATATGTTTGTTTAAAAATTTGCCAAAAAATTATCACAACCCAGTTAAAAAGGCAATGGGGAGGGTTGTACTTCGGGCTCTCCACCGTAGGACGTGAGTAGGACATCGCGATCACGATCCGTACGGAATATAGCCACACCCATGTCTTCAAGTCTCTCAAGAATGACCGGATGGGGGTGCCCATAGCGATTGTCCCGTCCCATGGAAATGAGGGCAATTTCTGGAGTGATCGCTTCGAGAAAATCCCAGGTAGTAGAGGTGAGACTGCCATGATGTCCCACCTTGAGGACATCGATGTCCCCTACACGAGGACCAACAATCTCTTCAACTTCTTCCTCAGAGTCGCCTGTGAAAAGTACTCGAGTTTCGCCGTACTCGAGAACAACGTTGATCGAGAAATTATTTCGTTCCTCAGGATAGGTCCCAACCCAATCCCCATCAGGCCAAACGATGGTGAGATGCACATCACCAATCTGGATGACGTCGTCTGTTTGAAGAAATATGTTGTTTGCATCTTCGTTGTCCACACGTTCAACAAACGCAGCTGCCTGAGCGGTATGTGCACCTACACCTGTCTCATAAATCGTCTCGACGTGATAGGAGTCCAACACGCTCACAAGTCCTGTGAGATGGTCGGCGTCGGGATGTGTAAGCAAAATGGCATCCAGTGTTCGGTCCCAGGGAAGCAAGAGGTTCTCCAGCTTAGCGAGCACCGCATCGTTTACTCCTCCATCGATCAACATCTGCTCACCTGTTGGAAACTCGATAAAAAACGCATCGCCCTGACCGACATCCAGCATCCAGATACGCAGTGGCTGTTCTTCCCAGGGTGGGATGATCCTGGCTGCATATCCCCACAGGACGCTCGACAACAAAAACATACTCACGACCAAGAGGGTGGTGGAGCGACTCGTGAGAGGACGATGTTTAGGTGCGGCTCGAGGCATAGCAATGGTTGAACCAAACAAGAAACAGGAGAGCGGCAACAATGAACGCAAGAAGTCTCGCGTGGGCGACTTCTGCCAGGGCAAATGGAATGGAGCCAAAGACCTCGATCACACGTAGTATGACATTGGAAAAAGCCCAGGCAGGAATGCTCACGAACAGTCCAACAGGAATAGAGATGAACGCGACGAGAAGTCCGATCCCCGTCAGTGCCATGGCATACGGAACGAGCGGGAGGACGAGAAGATTCGCAAACAAAGAAACGAGCGAAAGAGTTCCAAAGTGCCAAAGCACAATCGGGAGTGTGAGAACGGTGGCGGCGAGTGAACCCGCGAACGCTTCTCGCAAGCCGATCATATCTGGAATGAAATCGAGTCGCTCGCTCCACGACTTGGTTAGAGTCAGGATGGCAATCGTGGCGACAAACGATAGCTGGAACCCAACATCGTACAGAAGCAAAAGCGGATTGAAGAGAAGCATCAGGCTCGCCGTCAGAAGCATGACGTTGAGCAGATACGCTTTGCGCGAAATCCCCTTGCCGAGTACAACCAAAAATCCCATGACGCCCGCCCGAATGACGGCCGCGCTGGCCCCAGCAAGAATCACGTAGAGCACAAGGAGAATGGACGTGAGAATGAGTCCACGCCGTCGTCCAATGCGTGTGGAGAGAATGAATGAAAGAAAAGCTACGGAAAAAATCGACACGTTATATCCGGACGCAGCGAGGATATGAGATGTCCCCGTCGCACGGAAATCGTCCTTGAGCTCACTTGAAAGAGACGTGGAGCCGCCAAACAGAAGTCCTGAAAGAAATGATGCGTGTGGTTCTGGAAGCACGGCGCGGAGTGTATCTGTCGCATGCGTTTTGATTGTCAAAATCGTCCCAAGAACTGACCCATCTGTTACATCGATCGCATCGATGTACTGGGGCTGAAAACAGACGGCATAGATGCCCTTGGTTGCGAGATACGTGTCGTAAGCAAATCCTTCAAAGGGTTCAGGTGGTTGGACTCGACAGTTGAAAATCAGTTCGTCTCCGTAGCCGACCTCTGGGTACAAAGGCATCCAGACGAGGAGCTTCCCTTCTCGAGGGTCATCGCTGTACATAACGTCGTCGAGTACCACCCGTTGGCCATCGACCCGACGCTCGACTTCTGCGCTCACGATGCCTTCGACGCGCGTTGCCGAACTTGGAACGTCCGCGATCGATGGCAGTTGATGCGGCATCAAATCGTAGATAAGCACGCCAAAACAAAACACCGCCAGAATGAGGGCGAGTGTTTTGGATGGGCTCTTGAGGAGCTTATGAACGCGCATAGGATCCCAATCCGACTCCGTGGTAGGTGAATCCAAGTTGAGCCAGATCAAGATCAGCAAGATGATTGCGGCCGTCAAAAATTCGGGGTTCCAACATGAGATCCTTAAGGGTCGCAAAAGACACGTCTCGAAACTCCGGCCATTCGGTGAGCACGAGGAGTGCCTCTGCCCCTGCGGCCGCATCGATGGCCGTGGGCGCAAATGTCACGGAGTCTGCGAGTACACGTCTCGCATTTTCAACGGCCTTTGGATCGTAGGCAACAACCTCAGACCCCTGTGCGCACAGACGTTGGGCAACATCGATCGCTGCTGATTCGCGAACATCATCGGTGTCAGGTTTGAACGAGAGTCCCCACACGGCAATCCGACGTCCTTTCACTCCACCAAGTTCCTCAACAAGCCGGTTGAAGAACAGATCACGTTGTCGGGCATTCACCTCGATCACCGCAGAAAGAAGTTTAAACGTGTACCCGTTGGTCCCCGCAATCTGTTCCAGCGCTGAGACATCTTTTGGAAAACAGGAGCCTCCGTACCCGATGCCTGCACGCAAGAAGTGAGGACCAATCCGCGGATCCAATCCAATGCCTAGGGCGATATCGCGAACGTCAGCCCCAACGCGATCAGCCAGGTTGGCCATCTCATTGATGAATGAAATTTTTGTGGCGAGGAACGCGTTGGCGGCGTATTTAATCAATTCCGCAGACTCGATCGAGGTAATCACGCGCGGCGCCTTGATCCCCTCATGGAGCCGATCAATCGTTTGTGCCGCAATACCATCATCGGCTCCAATCACAAGTCGATCCGACTCGATAAAATCTCTCATGGCCGTTCCTTCTCGTAAAAATTCTGGGACGGAAACAATATGCACAAGGCTCGTAAGCCCTTCTCGTCCCGCCGCCGCCATCGCGTGACGAATCCGTTCAAGCACTTGACGGTTGGTTCCAACCGGGACCGTACTCTTCACAACGATCACGGCCTCATGGTCCAGAAGGGCTCCCACCTGATCCGCAGCCGCGAACAACGCACGGAGATCCGCTTCACCTGTACTCTTAGCCGGCGTTCCAACCGCCAGCATCACAATATCCGCGTTTCCAATGACCTCCTCCAAATTCGTGGTAAACAATATATGTCCTTGCGCTTGAGCGTGTTTGAGCGCCTCCTGCACACCAGGTTCATAAAAAGGGACTTCACCCAAATCCAGACGAGCTATTTTTCCGGCGTCAATATCAACGCACGCCACATGGTGACCAAGACTTGCAAACCCCACACCTGTCGTGAGACCAACGTATCCGGTTCCGATCATCACAAGATTCATATGCCCGAGAGCTTAACAAAAAGTCCTATTCCGCGCTAGGATAGGGCTACTATGTCTACCTTTACTCCTGTTGAACAACTTTTGCTGGATCTTCTCGCCATCCCGTCGGTCTCTGGAAATGAAGCGGCCATCGTAAACATGCTTGAATCACGACTAAGGTCAAACTTCCAAATAGTCCGTATTGCTTCTGGGAACGGACGAGATTCGCTCCTGTGCCTCCGAGGAACCCCTCAGGTGATGCTTTGTGCGCACATCGATACCGTTCCTGGTATGGTCGAGGTTCGTACGGATGCGTCAGCGATTTTCGGACGTGGCGCTTGTGACAACAAAGGCGCCGCCGCGGCCATGATCATCGCCTCTGAAGATGCCATCCAAGCAGGACTGAAGAACTTTGCTCTCCTCTTTACCGTCGGCGAAGAAACGACATTCGACGGCGCGATGGCCGTCGCGAACTATTTCAAGGAACAACGTATCAACCCAGCTCGCATCATTATCGGAGAGCCGACAGAACTCCAGGTTGTCACAGGACAGCGGGGAATCTACGTCCCAAAAATTGAATGCACGGGCGTGGCAGAACACTCCTCGACCGATACTCCCAACTCAGCGATCCACAAACTGGTAAACCTTCTTGCCAAGCTCCTCACACATCAGTTCCCTGAAACGACCTATCACGTTGGTATCATTGAGGGGGGTACCGCGGACAATGTGGTTGCCGGACGTGCGAGTGCCACGCTCGCGTTCCGCTCAACTCAGACAGATATTAAAGAGCGCGTCCTGGCCGTTCTCGATGAAATCGGCATTGAGCATACCGTGGTGGAACAACTCGACATCAAAGCCGTTGACCACACGCCAGAAGGCCACTTAAAAGAGACTGTAAGCTACTTCACGGAGATGGCCTTCCTCCCAAATAGTTTTGTCGTGGGTCCGGGATCCATCAAGAACGCCCACACAGATAATGAGTTTGTCCCTCGAAGCGAGGTCAACCAAGCGGTGGAACTCTACAAAGGGTACTTAAACTCCCGCTTATAAGCGGGAGTTTTGTTTATGGACTCGTGCCGAAGATCTCTTTGTAAAACGCCTCGTAGCTTGGACGATGATACTTCGCGCGAATGCAACGGCTACGAATCTCATCGTGAATTCGATTCATCTTTCCTGAATCAACGAGCTCAATGAACTCATCAAACGACACTTCCATGACTTCAATCCGTTCTCCAGGATCAAGGTTTTGTTCTGATTGCTTTTCACATTGACGAGCCACGTACACGTGCATGTCCCACCGAATTTTACGTGTCGGTCTATATGAAAGGAGGAACGCCCATTCCTGAGAACCATATCCTGTCTCCTCAAGCATCTCCCGCTTCGCTCCTTCGAGTGCATCCTCATCATCTTCGACACGACCACCGATAAGACACAAAAAAGATTCCTCTTGATCCGGCTGACTCTGTCGCTGAATGAGCATTTTTCCCTGCTTGGTTGTTGCCAGAATATCTACGGTATCCGCGCGATCGAGCCGCTCGAATGTTTGCATCGATCCGTCGTACATCTTCTGCTCCCACTGGTAGACATCAAAGATCACACCCTCAAAAACTTTTTTCGCGTTCACCGGCATGGTCATAGTTCCTTCACGACAATATTGAGGATGCGACCTGGCACGTAGATGATCTTCACAACCTCCTTGCCTTCAAGATGTTTCTGGACTTTTGCATCAGCGGTTGCGAGTTGTTTAGCGGTGGCCTCATCTGCTGTGGGCGAGATGCAGATCGAGCTCCGCGCCTTTCCGTTCACCTGCACGCCCATCTCGATCTCGTCTTGAACAAGCAGGCTCGCATCAAAGTCCGGCCACGACTGTTCCTCCACAAGCCCTATCTCCCCGATTTTCTCCCAACACTCATTCGCAAGGTGCGGCGCAAATGGACCGAGCACCACAAGAATCTTTCTAAGCTGGTCTCGTGTAACCGCCTGATCGATGATCTCATTAAAGAGAGACATGAATGCCGAGACGGCCGTATTAAACTTGAAATTCTCGATGTCATCAGAAATTTTCTTCAAGCTACGTTCCACGATTCCGGCAATGCCATCATTCAACTCCACTTCCTTCCAGTTTCCAACGTATTTCTCAACCTTATCGAGGAACCGACGAACACCAATGAGTCCGTTCAAATTCCATGGCACAGGTTCCTCAAACGGGCCCATGAACAAAATGTACATGCGCAGGGAGTCCGCACCATAGTCACACACGATCTCGTCGGGGTTCACCACGTTGCCTTTGGACTTGCTCATTTTGGTGCCATCTTCCGCCAGGACCAAACCGTGTGAATGACGCCGCTTGTAGGGCTCTGGTTCAAACACATGACCACGATCAAACAAAAACTTATGCCAGAATCGGGAATACAATAAGTGAAGCGTGGTGTGCTCCATGCCGCCGTTATAGAGATCCACGGGCATCCAGTATTTGAGGAGGTTGTAAGCTATAGGTTGTAGGTGTTCAGCAGGCTGAATTCCGAGTTGGGAATGCATGGCATACGCCAAGAAGTACCAGCTCGATCCTGCCCAGTTAGGCATGGTGTCGGTTTCGCGCTTCGCTGGACCATGACACGTAGGGCAGGACGTATTCACCCATTCTGTGATCGCCGCGAGTGGTGACTCTCCCGAATCCGTCGGTTCATATTTGTCGACATCTGGCAAAACAACCGGTAATTGTTCGTCAGGGACAGCAACCCAACCACACGTCTCACAACTCACCAATGGAATCGGCTCGCCCCAATAGCGCTGACGAGAAAATACCCAGTCACGAAGTTTATAATTTGTCTTTTTTCGTCCACCAACACTCATGACTGCTTCATCAAACGCAACGAGTGGCTCATCAACAATCGGCAAACCGAATGTTTCCGCGAATGCCTGGTCGCGCTCATCGTGGAATGGTACGGCCATGATCGAGCCCGTTCCATATCCGCCAAGAACATAATCGGCAATCCAGACCGGAATCTCTTTCCCATTCGCTGGGTTGATCGCCACGACGAGGGTATCGACACCGGTCTTTTCTTTTCCTTCTGCGGTGCGATCCATTTCTTCTCGCTTGAGTGACGTAGCAATATACTCGCGAACCTCATCACTCGCCTGCCATCCAACCTCAAGCCACTTCTGTGCAACCTCTGGCGATACGACTAAGAATGTCGCACCAAAAATCGTATCCGGTCGCGTCGTGAAAACCGTGACTTTATGTTTGCCAGGCTCTTGTCCTGGGACATTCAAAACAAAATCAATCTCCGCGCCCTCGCTTTTTCCGATCCAGTTGCGTTGCTGCACTTTGATCTTCTCCATGTAATCCACGGTGTCGAGATCCTCGAGCAATCGATCGGCGTACTTTGTGATGGCGATCATCCACTGCTCTTTATTGCGCTTTTCTGTATCCCCTCCACAGCGTTCACATCTTCCGTTCACGACTTCTTCGTTTGCAAGTCCGATCTTGCAAGAAAGACACCAATTTATCGGCTGTAATGCTTTGTAGGCAAGTCCTGCTTTAAAAAATTCCAAGAACATCCATTGCGTCCATTTGTAATACGTTGGGTCAGTCGTGTTTACTTCGCGTGACCAGTCAAACGAGAGACCGAGACTCTTGAGCTGGCGACGGAATGTGTCCGTATTCTCTTTCGTGATGTCCTGCGGCTTACGACCCGTCTTAATCGCGTAGTTTTCCGTTGGGAGCCCAAACGCATCCCAGCCGATGGGATACAACACATTAAACCCCTGGTGACGACGCTTACGCGAGACAACATCCAGCGCCGTATAGGAACGCGGATGACCGATGTGCAATCCCGCACCAGATGGATAGGGAAACTCGATCAGGCAATAGAACTTCTGCTTTACGTCTTCGTCCTTGGCATGAAAAACACCCCGCTCTTCCCAGCGGTCCTGCCATTTCTTTTCAATGTCTTGATGATTGTAGGCCATAGTTCGACGAGCTCACTATCAATAGCCCCACCAGCATAACAAAATAGCCATTTCTTGGCCAAAGGATTGACATCCTCTAAAATTTCAGTAGAGTTCACAGTCCGCATCAACAGATATCTCGGAGACCGCATGCTGGATTCGTTCCTTCTCTATCATCGTGAAGTCGTCATTCAAGACGATCAACGGAGGTTCCTCGAGGACTTCACCTTCATCGCGGCTGGAGATCTGGCCGCTGGGTCATTGGACCCACCTGACCGTTCTTTCCTTGAAGACAGCCCTTCCATGGGCGATCACATCGCCTTCTATGGAATCTGGGTACGAAGACACCTTCGTAAAGTTCACACCCAGCACAGAACTCAGGGAATGGGTCGTCTCCCTCGCCTGGACGAGAAGCTCCTACAGGTCATCCTCCTGCACAAGCTCAACTCGCTGCTGGATCCCCAAGATTCGGCACTCCAGTCGGCGCGTAGCGCGGTTGGAACAATGATCCAGAGGGATCTCACCCTCCTGCTGTGCGAAATCCGACTTGAGCAGTGGGGGCGAATCTTCAACCTCTCGAGGCTCCGTGGGATGTCTGCAAGGGACTGGGAAATACACATTGCTGGCGCCTCAGCCGCCGCCCATACCCTGATGACTCTCGCCTCACGCAAAGGGTCAAGAATCTACCTGCCCACCGCCCACGAGGACGTCTACCAAGGGATCGACCTCTTCTGGCTTGAGGCTGACACCATGTACGGTATCAGCGTGAAGTGTGTTGTCGGACTGAAGGATCCTGTACGTGTCTGGCAGGTCCGCACACTCCCACACAACGGAAATGACGATCGCGTCACAGCTGACCAGCGCACCATCTTCCAGGGTGTACAGCGCTTTGCCTCCTCAGAGGGCAGGTACTGCATCCCTGTCCTGGTCTACGTAGCCAAACCGGAGGGCGGTCCCATCCGCCTCAACCAAAATTGGAACCTGCAGACTTGGCCGGACCAAATTCTGTCTAGTGGGACCGTACAAGAAAGCACACTCAACCTCGCTCAGTGACGTCATCCGCTCCACACGACCCTCCGAAGCTTCAACGTAGCGGGGGGTATTATTTTTGCATCGCTGATTGAATTCGCTGGCGCGCGGCTGGAATAAGCAGAAACCGAGGTTTCGGAACCATCTACTTCCCCTGCCAATGTACGAACCGTCGCTCCAAAATGCCAAGCCCCTTGTTCAACCCGAACCCGATCCAGCCTGTCACGAAAATCGCCATGTACATGTCGGCGGTGCGGTAGACGAGCTGGGCGTCGATGATGCGATGACCGAGGCCGTGAACGGTGCCGATGAACATTTCGGTAACGACCACGATGACAAGCGCGAGCGAGAGAGCCACGCGGTAACCGGTCATGAGCTGCGGAAGCGCTTCCGGGAACACAACGCGGCGGAAGAGATCGAACCCCTTCACATTCATGACACGGGCGGCACGCAAGCGCAGTTCCTTCGCTTGATGCACGCCGTGCATGGCGTTCACGATGACGATGAGCCCGGTTCCCCACGCGACGACCGCGATCTTGGCCGTGTCGCCGATGCCAAAAGTCAGTAGAAAGAGCGGGAACAGTGCCGTGGTCGGAATGCTGCGAAAGAAATCCACGACGAACTCAAAAGCCTCGTAGATTTTTTTCGAGGTGCCCATAAGAAGTCCGACGGGCGTGCCGATGAGGATCGCAATGGAAAATCCGGCGACCATGCGGCCGAGCGTCACGGAGGCGTCGACAAGCAACGTGCCGTCCGTGAGCGCGACGCCGAACGCACGGCCCACGTCTGGGAGGGTCGGGAGAAACAATGGGCTAACGAACTTCGTGGATGTGAGCGTAACCCAAACCAACGCCAGCAGGAGCGGAATGGATGCGAGGCGAAAATGGCTAGCGTTCATAGGCGAAAGCTTCGAGGACGCGCGCGCGGCACGCGATGAATTCGGGCGAGGTGAGCATGTCGAGGGTACGCGGACGCGGCAGATTCACGGGTATAATCTCCTTGATCGCTCCCGGCTTGGGCGAGAGCACGACGACGCGATCCGCGAGCAGCACGGCCTCGTCCACGTCGTGGCTCACACAGATCGCGGCGCACGGCCACTGTTCCCAAAGCTTCAGCATGTCGAGCTCCACGCGCTTGGTCGTCGCATAGTCGAGCGCACTGCACGGCTCGTCGAGCAGCAGCACGTCAGGCTTCACCACCATGGCGCGGCAAATAGCAACCAACTGTCGCATGCCGCCGGAAAGCTCATACGGATACCGATCCACGGACGCCTCCAGCCGAACGAGGGCGAGAATTTCATCCGCGTGTTTCCGTGCAGACTCTTTGGACTCCCCTTCGATCTCCAGCGGAAACGCGACGTTATCCCGCACCGTGAGCCACGGAAACAAGCTCTCCTGATAATTTTGAAAAACGAATCCGACCTTCCCACCATCGGCGGTGGTGGCCGCCCCGTCGACCCTGATCGTCCCGACGGTCGGGTATTCGAGCCCGGCCGCCAGGTTAAGTAACGTCGACTTCCCGCACCCGTTCGGTCCAAAGAACGTCACCATTTCCCCCAATCCCACCGATAACGAAACGTCGGTGAGAATCGGGAGCGCTTGTGATTGATTCGTCCGTTCGAAACCGACGTGCGAGAATTCGATCATAGGTTAGCGATACAGCAACGCATCGAGATCCGGCTGGCCCTTAATTTCACCGAACGAAATAAGCAGGTCAAGAAACGACGTCAGAGACGATTCCGCCACCTCGCTCACCGGCACAAACTCGATGAGCGAAACGCGCGAGGCGACGTCGGCGCTCAGCTTGAACTCGGCCGCGAGGGCCGCGGCCGCTTCGGTCGCATGCTCGTTGCTGTACGCCATCGCCTCCTCAAGCGCGGACACCGCCCGCTCGGCGAGTTCCGGGTGCTCAGTCAAAAACTTGGTGGAAACCACATACACGCCGATCGGTGAACGGTCGGACATCGTGGCATACACGCTCTGCGTGATTGCATGAACGCCCCCAGAAACAAGCGCGATGGACAGCATCGGCTCGTACACATACGACGCCTGAACCGCGCCGCTCTCGAGCGCAACGAGGTGGTCGGCCGGCGGCATTTGGATGAATTCGGTCTGCGAAATATCTACGCCGTTATCCATCAGATACTGCTTCAGGAAAGCCGTGGCGGTCGTTCCTGGAAATACCGAGATCTTCTTCCCTGCTAAATCCTGAATCGATGCGATTCCACTTTCATTCTTCACAACCACGGAGTCGAACGGCTCCTCATTCGTGAGCGCGGAAACGGCAAAAATTTGCACGTTGCCGGAATCCACTGCATCCGCGTTCAAAACCTGAATAAGAGAAAGTAAGCTGACGTCCACGTCGCCGCGAATGAGCGCGTCCATCGCCTGGTTCGAGGATGCGAGCACCATCTTCTCAACGGTGACGTCATTCTCTGCGAAGAACCCCTGGGACTCGCCAAGCAAGATCGGCGAGGAACCCGTGTGGGACTGGAAATAGCCAACACGAACCGGGACGGAGGACTCAACAGTCGGCTGCGAGCGATAGATGCCAAGAGTCGTGCCTCCAACGATCAAAATGAGGACGAGGCTGATGACGAAGATTGATGTACGACGATTCATACGAGAGACGAAAATAATTTAAGATCAAATTATATACAAAAAAAATGTACTTTGTCAATTGTTTTTCTTAAAGAATTGACAGATTTATATAAATCGTATATACTAAATATACACTTTGATCCCCCTATGCCCATAAAAGATACCTTGGAAAAATACGACCCAATGTACGCAGTCCTTGCGGAACTCGGCCTCACGAGCAACGAGCAGCGCTTTTATGTCACCTCCCTCATCGCGGGACCGACGTCCATCACGAGGCTTTCGGAACAGCTGGGGATCCCGCGGCCGAACGCGTACAAACTCATCGAGAGCCTGGAACAGAAGGGACTCGTGTCATCGGCTATGCGTAAGCGGTACGCCCGACACTTTGTTGTGGAGCCGCCGACGGTCGTTTCCGAGCGGTTGCGCGAACAACGCGAAAAACAGATGCGCGTGGACCGCACGTTCATCGAATCTCTCCCCTCCTACCTGTCACAGTACCGCCAAGGTGAAGCCGCGCTTAAAATCCGCGTGCTGACGGGTCGCGCGGACTTTCAAAAAATGTTCGATCACATGTTCGACGAGATGGAGGGAGAACTCCTGTTCTTCGGCTCCATCCTCGACTTCGACCGAGCGGTGGGCCGCGAGGAAATTCTCCGCCAGGTCGACCGTCGCGTCGCGCGCGGGGTCAACTCAAAGACGTTGCTCCTCCCCGAGGGGCGCGGATACCTCACGATGGAAACCCACGAGAAGCACCTGCGTGAAGTGCGCTATCTCAACACGCTTGCGCCGTTCGTCCCGTCCTTCCACGTCTATATGAACAAAGTGATTATTTGGCAGCCGGAAACACCAACCGCGATGATCATCGAGGACGAATATGTGGTCGCCATGTTCAAGAGCATCTTCATGGCGTTTTGGACGTCGATGTCGATCGACTAATTTTTTATTCCTGCATCGCTGATTGAATTCGCTCAAGCGCGATCACGAATGCCGCTCGGCGCAGATCCGTCTTGAGACTCATGGCCTTCTCAAAAATCCCATTTGCTTCTTTCTCCATCATGCCTTTTAATTTTGTGAACACGTCTGCCTCGCTCCAGTGCTCGCCTTTCAAATTTTGTTCCCACTCAAATGTCGAGACCGTCACTCCACCAGAGTTGGCGAGGATGTCTGGAACAACGGGAATTCCTCGAGCAAAGAGCTGGTCATCGGCCTCGGGTGTCGTTGGTCCGTTTGCAAGCTCAAAAACTAACTTGGCTTGAATGCGGCCTGCATTATCTTCACGGATCTGATTCTCCAGAGCGGCTGGGATCAAGAGGTCACATTCAACGTACAGGACTTCATCTGAGGCAATGGTCTGTGCTCCTGCAAACCCACCGACCGAACCGGTCGCTTTCTTATGCTCGTATAACGCAGCCACATCCAGTCCGTTCTCGTTCACGACGGCCGCCTTGGAGTCCGAAGCGGCGATAATCTTGTGTCCGGCACTTTGCCAAATATGCGCCGCGTGTTCTCCCGCATTTCCAAATCCCTGAATCACCACGCGACACATGGCTGGTAATCCAAGCTTCTCACGCAGCGCTTCAAAGACATAGAAGCCTCCCTGTGCTGTTGCTGTGCCACGACCCTCTGATCCTCCATGGTCTATGGGCTTCCCTGTAATGACGGCACCGCTCGTGTCTCCCGTGGCCTTGGCAAACTCATCCGCCATCCAAGCCATAATCTCTGGTGTGGTATTCACGTCAGGTGCCGGGACATCTTTCTGCGGACCAACCACGTCGGCCATACGACGCATCCATCCTCGAGAAAGTTGCTCGAGTTCTGCCTTGGAGAGCTCCTTGGGGTTTACGGTCACGCCTCCCTTACCACCACCCATCGGAATACCTGCGACGGCACATTTGAGTGCCATCCAAAACGCAAGGGCTTTTACCTCTTCGATATCCGTGTCCTGATGGTAGCGGATACCGCCCTTATACGGACCACGAGCATTGTTAAACTGCACGCGATAGCCTTCGAATACCTTCTGGCTTCCGTTATCCATAGCGACCGGAATCGAAATACGAACCTGGCGGTCGGGATGTGAGATCCGTTCAAGGAAGTCTGCGGAAAAAGATACGAGGCTCGTGGCGCGCTTTAGCTGTGAAAGCGCATTTTGAAATGGGTTGTTCATAGTAGGACCAGGATACACCTACAGCCAAAAAAGAAAATCCTACCCCGGGATGAGGTAGGGACGCAGGAGCGGGAGACCAGGAACAACGCCCTGGATGGTGAGGAAGACTCCCCACCAGATGGAGGTCTGGCCGAACCCGATGAGCCCCAGGAGTCCAATGGACTTGCCATGGAAGTGGTCATGGACCATCGCGCTGAACGCGACCTGGCAGAACATGAGTAAGTAGGCCCACAGGGAGATCGGATAGAAGAACGATCCAACGAAGTATATCGCCAAAGCAACACCGACGAAAAGTCCGGTTCTCGGCGCCATGGGGTGCGACGGGTGGTGGGCACGGACGTGCTGCGCGAACTGGAAGAGTTCGAAGGCGCACAGACACAGCACGAAACGCGGTGTCCACGAAAGGACCGATACGATCAGGATGTAGGGCCCCATCCAGAGAACCCAGTGTCCCCACCGGTCGATCCAGCGATCCGGGGGTTGTGATGCGTTCATGAAATCTCCCTGGAGGAAGAGAAGGTACCTCAAAGAGATGATCGTGTCAACCATTTTGGTGACGGAACAGTTGTATAATCGGGACGATAAGGATGATCGAAAAAAGACCGCCAAGAACGAGGTATCCATGAGCCGCCGTGGCGTTTTGGGTTACAAAGCCATATACGAGAATCGTGAGAATCGAAACGAGACTGCGAATAAAATTATTCATTGAAAGCAGTGTCGCACGCGAGCCGGTTTGTGTGGCTTGATTGATGTAGTCGTTCAGGGCAATCTCAAGTCCCACCCAGGCGAGTGAACCCAAGATGAGAGGGCCCAAGAGCCACCACGGGTTTTGAATAAGTCCTATTCCAAAAAAATGCAGAAGCATGAACAAGGCGCACACGAACACGAGCTGGGCGGAAGAAAAGAATTTCATAAAGTGATGCACAGAACCTTGAACGACGACCGAGAGCAGGCGCTTCACAGCATAGACTCCGCCGATGAGCGCGGCGTTGATGCCCACATCGTCCATGACCGCTTGTTGAAAGTCTCCAAGAGCAAACAACGGACCAACAACCAACGCGCTCGAAAAAATAAGCCAAAGAATTGCCGGGCGCTGTTTGAGTTCACTCCAGGCCAGTGACAAATGGGTGAACGCTTTGGTCTTGCTTGCTTCTTTTTTCTCAACAGAGATGTCGTCCTTGGTAGGACCGATTGTCGAAACGACATACGCGGCAAGGAGAAACTGCACAATCCCGATCACAAACGGTAACCACCAAGCGATTTCGTAAAACACTCCAGCCATCGCCATGGAGATCACACTCACCGCGGTCGCAAATCCCTTTCCCCGACCAGAGAGTTTTGCATGTTGGTCGACAAGTCCCAGCTTTTGCAAACGTTCAAAAAAGAATGCTTCTCCCGTTCCAGTCATGAAACTTCCAAATCCAAAATACGCAACGGATCCCAACAGCATCCACCAAAATGAACCCCCTAGATATAGGGTCATAGAAAACGCTTGACCCAGCATTGAAAAGACCAGAACCCTTCGGTGTCCAAACCGGTCGGCGATTGCTCCGCTAGGAAGTTCAAACAAAAATGAAACAACCGACCCAGCGCCGGCGATAATGGAGAGTTCACTCAGAGTGAGTCCAAGATCAATCCCGTACAAAACAAGAATGGGAACAACGAACCGTTTCAACAGAGCACGAAAAAGATAATACTTTTTGATGTCGGGATGCAAAGACATGGTCGTATTGTCAGTCAATAACGAATTCCATTCTATCTTCTTTCTCAACCAAGCGCCAAAAGATGTTCACAGAAGTATTCAACATTGACGGGATGGTGGCCGAGTGAAAAGATGGAGACATATGGAGGATACATTCGCTACAAAAGCAGACCTCAATAGCGCCATTGAACACCTAAAGGACTGGTTGGTTCAAATCTTCGACCAGAGGTTTGATTCGGTTAATGTGAGGTTCAATGGAGTTGATGAGCGATTCAATGGGGTTGATGAGAGACTTAACTCTGTCGATGAGAGGCTCAATGGAGTTGATGAGAGACTTCAGTCGGTTGATGAGAGGTTTGACTCGGTTGATGAAAGATTCAACTCGGTCGATGAGAGACTTCAGTCAGTTGATGCGAGGTTTAATGTGATTAATGAGAGATTTGAAGAAATGGCCATCATGGTAAAACAAGGTTTTGACTCGATGGACGGGCGGTTTGACCGGGTCGACGCACGACTCGAAAACCTGGAGGAACAAAACGAAATTCGTGGCCAACAAAATAGACTTCTTGCCAAAAGAATCACGACACTTGAACTAAAACAACCGGCCTGACCGGTTGTTTTGATTCTATTCTTGATTCGCCAACCACCGTTCGGCGTCCAGGGCTGCCATACAACCAGTACCCGCCGCTGTGACGGCCTGACGATACTTGTGATCTGCTACATCCCCGCCGGCGAAGACCCCCTCTACACTCGTCGCGGTCGAACCAGGCTTGGTCACGATGTAGCCTTTTTGATCGAGCTCGAGAATATCTTTAAAGAGTTCCGTGTTGGGCTTATGACCAATCGCGACAAAAAGTCCTTCCGCCGTCATCTCGCTCTCTTGATTGGTTTGATTATTGAAAACCCGCACACCCGTCATTTTGGTTCCATCTCCAAGCACCTCTCGCACCTCGGTATTCCACACAAACTCGATCTTGGGATTTTTCATCGCACGCTCCTGCATAATTTTGGAAGCACGCAACGATTCACGTCGATGGACGACTGTCACCTTCTTCGCAAACTTTGTGAGAAAATTTGCTTCTTCCATGGCGGAGTCTCCTCCACCCACAACCAAAATCTCTTTGTCGCGGAAGAAGAATCCATCACAGGTCGCACACGCGGAAACACCATGACCCTGGTATGTCTCTTCCCCGGGTACACCGATCCACATGGCTTGAGCCCCCGTACAAATGACGACAGCCTCTGCGGTATATTCTTTGTCACCTGCCTTCATCTTAAATGGCCGCCTGGAAAAATCTACCTGAGTGATATCCTCCGAGATTATTCTCGTTCCAAATCGAACCGCCTGCGCCTTAAACTTCTCCATCATCTCAGGACCCATGAGCCCCTCTGGAAATCCAGGAAAATTTTCGACCTCGGTCGTGAGCATGAGCTGACCACCCGGCTGACCACCTAAACGTTGACCCTCAAACAAGAGCGGCTTCATGTCCGCGCGCGCGGCGTAAATGGCGGCAGTGTACCCCGCAGGACCAGAGCCAATAATGATCACGTTCTCGACCATACTAGAGATGACGCTGAATTTTTGCGCGGAGCGACTCCTTCGTCATCGACCCAGAAAACTGTTCGGCAACCTGTCCTCCCCTAAAAATGATAAACGTAGGAATAGAAAGGATGTTGTACTTCTGTGCGATATCTGAGCTTTCATCGACATTCACTTTTCCCACGACCACCCCCTCCATCTCACCAGCCAATTCTTCCACAATCGGAGACATGACTCGACAGGGACCGCACCAGGGTGCCCAGAAATCAACAAAGACTGGCTTATCGGAGCCCAAGACAGCGGCATCAAAATTTTCGGACGTAAATGTTTGTTCAGACATAACGAACTAGCGAAGGTTTACTCCATCAATTTTTAACTCTTTGGTAATACGATCCTCAGTATAAGACTCAAGGAGGTCTCCTTCCTCAGGTTTTACCTTTCCCTTATAGCTCATACCGATCTCCTGGCCAGCCTGAGCTTCTTTGAGTTCCGCGCGACCAAGTTGCAAGCTTAAAATACTTCCTTCCCCAACATACTCTCCGTTTCGAGACAGGCGAAGCTTTGCTCCCCGGTGAATCTTTTCGCCTTTTACACGACCGCCAACAATCCATCCGCCATCAATCTTCTTGAAGTTCTTCAAAACCTCAAAGCGTCCTTGCTCTTCAATAACCGTATCTGCGGGAAGTCGCTTCTTCAATTCCTCAATGACGTCCTCAAACAATTTGTAAATAATCTTGTACTCACGCAAATCAACTTCCTTATCACGCGCAAGCTCCTGTGCCCCACCGCTGGGGTGAACATTGAATCCAATCACGATGGCCTGGCTCCCAGCGGCTGTATTGATGTCCGCGTCTGTGATGTTGCCCAATCCTTTTTGAACAACCTTCACGCCCACCTGGTCATGCTTGATTTTATCGAGCATTCCCAAAATGGCTTCAAGCGACCCAAGCACGTCTGTGCGAATAATCAAATTCACGATTTGCTTTCCTTCCTCGCTCTGACCTTCCTCATCTGAACCTTTCACCACATGTCGAATAGAAGCGACTTCTTCGGTGGCTTTCAGACTGGAGTCTGTTGATTTCATTTTCTTCAAATCCCTCACGTCCATCGGCACTTCCATCACATCTCCCACCGCCGGAGCCAATTTCCATCCGATGATCTTGGCGGGGGTTGAAGGTGGGGCCTCCAAAAGATTTTCTCCTTTCCAGTTTTGCATCGCACGCACACGACCGAACTGCGTTGCGCGCACTCCCAAGTCGTCACCAATTCTGAGTGTTCCACTTTGAACAAGAACCGTTGCCACCGCTCCCGCACCCGGGTTTACGTTTGATTCGATCACGGTTCCAATAGCCCGACCATCAGGATTTGCAACAATATGTTCTTTTTCCATTTCCTCAACCAACAGAAGCATGTCCAAAAGCTGATCGATATTCGTGCCTGCTTTAGCACTCACGCCCACGACAATCGTCTTTCCTCCCCAATCTTCTGGCACGAGTTCAAGTTCTGAAAGTTGTGTTTTGACCTTCTCGATGTTGGCTTCGGCGCGATCAATTTTGTTGAGGGCGACGACAAAAGGAAGACCAGCAGACTTGATGATATCGATGGCCTCCTTGGTCTGAGGTTGAACACCATCATCCGCGGCCACGACCAAAATGGCAATGTCTGCGACCTTGGCCCCACGCGAACGCATGACCGTAAACGCTTCATGTCCTGGGGTATCGATGAACGTCAGCATCTTTCCATTTCGTTCTACCTGATAGGCACCGATGTGCTGGGTGATTCCACCCGCCTCCGTCTCCATGACATTGGTTGATCGAATCGCGTCGAGCAACTTTGTTTTTCCGTGGTCGACGTGTCCCATCACAACAATAACCGGGGGACGACGTTGCAAATGATCTTTGTGTTCGGTTTCGATTCGGTCACGAAGTTTCTCTGTTCCTTCCACATCTTCCTGCCGAACGCTGCCATCTTGTCGAATCGCTTTGAACCCAAGATCCTCGGCAAGAATGGAGGCTGTGTCAAAGTCGATGCGTTCGTTGATCGCCGCAAGAATCCCGTTATGCATGAGTTCTTGCATGATACGCGGAACCGGTTGATCAAGAGCCGAAGCAAAATCTCGCACTGTCATGACGGACGGAAGGGTAACCGGTTTGCGGTCCCCTTCTGGAAGATCTCTTCGAGCTGCTATAGCCTTCTGATCCCGCACCTTATCTGCAAGCCGTTCCTTCCGACGCATCTCATTCCACGCTTCAGTGATTGTCTGCGCCTGACGGTTGTCGATTTTGAGGGCCTTTTTTCCAACAGCAAAACCAAGCAACGGAAGCTTCTCCCGAAGTTCCTCAGGTCTGACACGCAGGCGTCGGGCAAGTTCTGTAATGTTCATATAAGACGCCTCAGAGTTTAGCGAAAATCCAAATATTGGTCAATAAACAGATTATTGGTAAAACGGGGAAACAAGCCGACCTGACCCTAATGACCCCACACAAAAAGAAAAAGGACTAAGGATCCAAGTGCCAGAGCATGGCACAGGATCTTAGTCCTAAGGGCTAGGGCTTGCGGGTCGCGAGGAGACACCGGCTGACAGGATACCATCCGCTGCTGGAGCGACCATCGCACGCCCCGAGACTCAGGCCGAACTCGTCGTTGGTGACGATGAGGAGGCCTAGGAGGCCGTCGGGGTCCGCGATCGCTTCCATGGCGATCCTCCGTGAGTTGATACTGGGCTGGTCGTCGTACTGGTCGGCCAGGGCGAGTCCCGCTTCGGCCGGGCAGGGGTAGAGGCCGAAGGTAGCAGCGCGCTCGAGAAACTCACGGTAGGTGTAGACCTCCGTGAAACCGAGGTCCGCTCCGCTGACGTCTACGAGTGGGAGATCGACCACCACCTGAGAGCAAGTCGTCTCAGCGGCGATGTCCCGTGCCCACCTGTTGATCTTGCGGCCACGACCCTCGATGGAGGCGAGGTAGGCCTCAGGGGTCTTGTGCAAACCCAATGTGACGGTGCGCCAGGGGAGGAAGGTCATCCCGGTCATGATTTCTCCTACCGTGGTAGCCTACCTATCCGATGCGGAATGCATCGGCAGCAAACCTTGGCCACAGCGATAAAAATCCAATCCAGATGCTTGTCGCTATGGTCAAAATGACGCTAAACTATACTTACATTATGCTAAAAAGTCAAGCAATCGACCAGGAAGTTGCTGCAAAACAAGGCTTTCTTTTGATTGATAAACCGGCAGGGATGACCAGCCATGATGTAGTTGACCGTGTGCGCAAGCTCACGGGTGAACGGCGGGTTGGACATGCGGGGACGCTGGATCCGTTTGCTACGGGTCTGCTTATTGTCGGCGTTGGCCGCTTAGCTACACGAGAAATGGAGAAGCTTGTGGGACTCGACAAGGAATACGAGGCCACGTTTGTGTTGGGAAAAAGCTCCACCACGGACGACACTGAAGGAGAGATTACGGATGCGCCGCTGCATAACCTTTCGATGATAACCACCCCTAGCCCCTCCTTAAAAAGGAGGGGGACCGAAGAAAAAGAAGACGTCCTCCGGAAGGCTATACAACAGTTCATCGGTAAAATTGATCAGATCCCGCCGACATACTCGGCGATTAAGATTGGCGGGAAAAAAATGTACGAGGCCGCCCGAGAAGGAAAGCCTATGGAGGCAAAGGCAAGACAAGTGAACGTGTATTCATTTGAGCTACATAACCTTTCGATGATAACCACCCCTAGCCCCTCCTTACCAGCCGTCGCCAGGCTATGGCTGGTCAGCCGAAGCTTTAGCGAAGGCGGAAAAAGGAGGGGGATCGAAGAAATGGAGGGGTGTCGGATTACTGTGACAATTCGTTGTTCAAGCGGGACGTATATCCGTTCACTCGCCCGAGATCTTGGACGGGCTCTTGGTGGTGGTGGCTACGTCGAACAACTCCGTCGTACGGAGATCGGACCGTTCTCCCTCTCACAAGCACAGACACTTGAGGCACTTCAAAACACGGTTCAAACAGCGCTCATTCCTGTTGCAACACTCCTTTCTTCTCTTTGACACGAAGCCCCTCTGATGCTACCTTGGCTGTGCGAATTAATTGTTTGTTCCTCTTGTAGAAGCTCACGGATTCCACGAAATCGCGCTTTCATATGACCTTTGCCGCTTGCCAACTATCTGTTCCAAGCCGTAACTCCTTCCTAAAAGAAGGTTTGTTGTTGTAAAGCGTTTTCGTGAAAATCCGGTTCCTTCATGAGCTTCTCAAGAGTTGAGAAGTTTTATGTTAACCACTTACACCCTCGTCGCGGCCGTGGTCTCCCTCCTCGTGGGAGGCGGAGCCGGTTACGCGATTCGCAAAGCGCAGGCCAAAAAATCGGCAGATCATGCTGAGGCCCGAGCTGAGCAAATCCTATCCGAAGCCAAAAAGAAGCAAGAAGAAATACTCACGGAAACTAAGAGCCGTGAGCAAGAAGCTCTTCTTCGTGCAAAGGAAAAAGCCATGAAGATCATCGACGAGGCAAAGCTAGATGAGACCGCTCGCCGACGAGATCTACAGGATCAGCAACGTCGACTCGAAAAACGAGAAGCCATGTTTGATCAAAACCTCGTTGAAATTGAGAACAAGAAAACAAGGCTTGAAGAAAAGACAAAAGAAATTGAAGACATGAAGGAGCGTGTCCGTGCGATTAAGGAAGAACAAGTCACGAAGCTCCAAGAGATCGCCGGACTGAACCGCGAACAAGCTGAAGCCAAGCTCCTGGCCGCCATTGAGAGAGATTCTCAAGACGCGCTCATGAGCCGTCTGCGAAAACTCGAACAGGAAAGTGAAGAAGAGCTCGAGATCAAATCTAGAAAAATCTTGTCACTGGCCCTCACGCGCTATGCCTCGAGCGTGTGTGCAGACACAACAACAACAGGTGTTGAGCTCCCTAATGACGAGATGAAGGGCCGCATTATCGGAAAAGAAGGACGCAACATCAAAGCGATCGAACTCCAAACAGGAACGGAGATCATCGTGGACGACACGCCGAACATGATCACGATCTCTGGCTTCTCCCCAATCCGAAGACAGGTTGCTAAGCGAGCCTTGGACGAACTCATAAAAGACGGCCGCATTCACCCAGCCCGTATTGAGGAGGCCATCCTCAACGCCAAGAAGACGATTGCGAAAGATCTCCGAAAGGCGGGCGAAGATGCCCTCTACCAATTGGGCATTCCGGTCACCTCTATCGATCCAAAGCTCACGTCTATTTTGGGACGCATGAAGTACCGCACCAGCTATGGCCAAAACGCGCTCATGCACTCCATTGAGGTGGGGACCATCGCAGGCATGATAGCCGAAGAACTTGGTGCCGACGTATTTGTCTGTAAGAAAGGTGGTCTCTTCCACGATATCGGCAAAGCTGTCGACCACGACATGCAGGGAGCTCATCCAGAGATCGGCTACAACATCATGAAGAAATTCGGATTCCCAGAAGAACTCTGTTACCAGTCGATTGCCCACCACGAGGATCGTCCTCGCACCATTGAGGGGGCAATCGTGAAAGCGGCGGATGCCATCTCCGGTGCTCGACCAGGAGCCCGCAAACAATCTCTTGAACAATTCATCCAGCGCATGGAGGAACTTGAACGCACCGCTTCATCCTTTGATGGAGTCGAGAAGGCCTATGCGATCCAGGCCGGTCGTGAAGTGCGCGTGTTTGTCCAACCAGAAAAAATCGATGACCTTACGGCCTATCGCCTCGCAAAAGATGTCGCGAATAAAATCGAGGCTGAACTCTCCTACCCAGGAGAAGTAAAGGTCACGATCATTCGTGAAACTCGCGTGATTGAGTATGCCAAATAAGATTGACAGACGGCTGTTTCTTTGCTAGACTCAGAGCAATATGAACAAAGCAGAATTGGCTACCCAACTGGCCGAACAACTCGATGTCTCCAAAAAATTGGGCGAGGATTTCATTGCCTCCTTTGAAGAAATCGTGACACGTGCCCTGACGCGTGGAGAAGAAGTGACCATCGCAGGCTTCGGCACCTTTAGCTCCCGCACCCGCAAAGGCCGGATCGGAGTGAATCCCCAAAAACCAACTGAAAAAATCGAGATCCCTTCTGTCCTTGTTCCGAAATTCAAAGCAGGGAAAGCTTTGAAGGATACACTTAAAGGGAAGCGATCCGTCTAAACAAAAAAAGGCCATGGCCTTTTTTTGTTTGTCGACGAAATCGACAACACATACCGTGGGCCTATATCCCACACACACCTATTCTAAGGTGAGGAGGTGAACATGGATACACCGACTCGTGAAGAATTCATCCAACGAGCCGTTAGGTGGGCAGAGATCCACGCCGGCGTGAAGTGGGACATGGAGTACGGCGATCCGGCGCGAGCCCGCGAAATGGCAGGTGCCTGGGTGAGCGTGATCGAGCTCATGGTGATGACTTCGAGTGCTGACTACGCCCGCGCCTCATGGAGTCCATACCAAGCCCCTCAGTGTGCGGTCGTCCCAGCTGCGCCGGGGATCTCGCTCAGGGAGTTGGGATTCTCCATCAGGTACCTTCCAGCCGGATCCCCGTTCCGGTTCGACCAAGGTCATGAGGACGAGGTCCGAAGCCTCTTCAATGATCTCACCATCTCTGAGGTCCCACAGCAACGGTACACACGAGAGACAGTCTTCCCTGAAGATCGTGTGCTGATCACCTGGCACACGGAGTGCGCTCCACTCACCAGTGATCCTCGAGACCCAATCCCCTTCAACGTGTTCCTGCTCTCCCCTGATGGGAAGGAGCGCGAGACCTCGCGAGTCAGCACACGCATCGTCGCTGCCTTCCCCACCGAAGAAGCGGCTACACAATGGGTGAGGTCTCGTGCAGGCGACCTCCAGGCACAGCATGATCGCAACCACACCCGACTGTGCAAGGACACGGCCTGCGCCAATCGTAGGCACATCTACGTGCCCCACCACGACTAGTCGCCCGTATCCGCCTGACGCCCAGGCGGACTTTTTTCTCTGATACCAACCCGGTTGGTATCCAAACACTCAACCTAGCAAAAAATCGACAGTCATCGACAATCAGTGTTGATGATAAAACCCCACCTGAACAGGCGGGGCTTTTTCTTTGTTGTTATTCGTGTGATGTGAGTCGCTCTGGTGCCGCAAGCCACTCTCTCACTTGCTCGGACACATCTTCGCGTTTCACGAGTCTTGCGTCGGCTTCATGCCGCTCCTTCCACTCCACCGAGCCTTGCGCAAGCGACTTTTGTGAAACAACCAACCGCAACGGGATGCCGATGAGATCGGCGTCGGCAAATTTTTCCCCAGCGCTTACCCCTTCGCGATCGTCCCAAAGGATTTCAACACCAGCAGTTTCGAGTTCTTCGACCAGCTCGCTGGCTGCCTCTTCAACCTGCTCGTTGGCCGTCGCATCTTTGCCTGTAAGTGACACGAGGTGAATGTGATACGGTGCCACCGCTTTGGGCCAGATCATTCCGCGGTCATCATGATGCACTTCCACAATCGATCCCATCACGCGTGACGGTCCGATTCCGTAGCAACCCATGATGATGTCAACAAACTTGCCGTCTTCTCCCTGTGCCTTGAGCTCGAACGCGTTTGAGAACCGACACTCGAGGGGGAAAATATTTCCAACTTCGATCGACTTCACAATCTCGTACTTTTTCTCGTTCTCGTGGTCGGCTTCCGGGACGATCTCCTTGTTCATTGCCTCGCCTGTCTGGCGATCAATATAAATCTTGTCCTCGCCAGCAGGAGTGGGAACTTGAAATTCGTGCGAATGTTTTTCAGTAAAGACTCCACCGGATGCCGCGGCTACAATTGCGTTCAAACCACATCGACGATAGACGTTCAGGTATCCAGCCTTCGCTTTCTCGTAAAAATCGAGGAAATCCTTTTCCGTGAGATGGAAGCTGTAGAGATCTTTCATCGAGAACTCTCGACCGCGCAAAAGTCCGGACTTGGCGCGTGGCTCGTTGCGGAACTTATCCTGAATCTGATAGAGCGCAACCGGAAAATCTCGGTACGAGTGAGCGTACGCTTTCACGAGCGGTGTGATAACTTCCTCAGCGGTCGAGGAGAGGCCGTATTCTTTTCCGCCAGCGCCCTCAAGTTTGAACATCACGTCGATTTTCTCCCAACGCTCAGTCGCGTCGTAGAGCGCTCGAGGATGAAGGGCTGGCATGAGTACTTCCTGCGCACCAAGGTTGTTCATCTCCTCGCGGACGATCGCCTTGATCTTGGTAAGCACACGAAGCCCCAACGGCATGTAGGTGTACACGCCAGCTGTGACCTGGTTTATAAATCCGCCTTGTGTGAGAAGCCGCGCGTTGGCGGAATCTGCATCGTGCGGAGCTTCCTTGGTAGTTTTTCCAAACAGTTGTGAGTATCGCATAGCGGGTAAATCCTATCAGATCGTCCGCATTTAGCCAAAAGAAAATCCGACCCGCGTATGGTCGGAGCGCAGCTAGGCGTCATCCTGGAGGTTGCGTGTGCTTCCCAGTCCTTGTCCGGGCCAGATGCGGTCGATCTGCATCTCCATAGCCTGGAGCCACATCGCACGCATCGCCCAGTAATCATCTCCCATCGGGAAACTGACCTGAATATCTACTCGGGCGTCCCGACGTCCAAACTGCTTGGCAGCCTCTTCACGAAGCACGCTGCGTACCGCTTGAATGCGACTCCCGACAATGTCTGGATGTTTGGCATCAATTCGCTCTGTCTGATGATCCCGGAACTCAACAGAGGAAGAGCTGAGGCGAAGGAGATAATCCTGTGCTCCCGGGAATTCCCGAAGGAATCTTGCAGGCTCAAGCTGGAATGTCTGAGAAGCCATGAGGATGGCTCGGAGGCGTTCCCAACGTCCGATCGATGTCTCCCTCAGATCGATGGGGCTCAACACGAGTTGCAGATCGGCTATGCTGGTGGCGAGGGACATTGTCACACGCATGGGGATCCCGGGAATCTGGAACACTCCCAGTGGCATGCCCACCTCGACCATTTTTTCCCGCACCGTAGATCGATCCAGCAAGCAGCCGGACCAAGCTGGGTCGAGAAGCCTGTTGGCCTGAACTTCAGCAATCTCTCCTCGAACGTGCTGCCAGATGACCGGATCACCTTCTTGGGACCACGGCATCAACATCGCAGGGCTCCAAGGCTCATCCGCGAGGAGGATCTCGAGGAGAACTGTTCGAGAAATGCTGGGTCGATTCATGGAACCTCCTTTCCAAAGCAACCAGAAAACAATCCTGTCAAAAACTCACGTTGAAGTCAACCAACTTGCATCCTCTAGGAATCTGTGGCAGTGTTTCTTCTGTATGAACTTCTGCTTCGCAAAGAAAAGCTTCAAGAAGACCCTCCCCCCGGGAGTGCGTACTTGAACTTGCGAAGAAATTCGTACGACAAGAAACGCCTCCTACGGGAGACGTTTTTTGTTCCACCATCACCGCTGGAGGAGCCATGAGATCTCAATCGGAACGTACACCGGGCATCATCTATCTCTCGGGCAGCGATCTGCTGGCCCATTCTGACCGCTGGTACGCGGAAGTCGAAGCTGCGACAAGAGGATCCGAACACCTCCTCACAAAGACTCGCGCGGAACTCGAGCCCGCTGCCCGAGCGGGTCTGGTCACCATCGCCATCGATACAACGGAAGACAATCGGGTGGTGGGCTGCATTGTCCTGTGGGAGCTTGAGCGGAACGAAGGAGTCATGTGGTACGAGCTGGGCACGTTCCTGGTCGTACCTGACCATCGCTTCAAAGCGCGCGGCCCCAAAGCAATGCCCATCGGCGACTTCCTTACGCGTCACCTGCTGGAAGAACACGCTGGAAGACACATCATGTGTACCACGGACAACCCTGCTGCCGCGCACACGTTCGTCCGTGACGGGATGCGAGTCGTGAGCTTCCATGATCTGCCGTCTTCGATCCATGGCGCGACCTGCATCTGCCCACTCTCAAAGACCGGCACGTCTACGAATCGATCGTGCCGCCTCAAGAACGGTCCCTGCCATGCCTTTGTCTCGTACAACACGTGGGAACGCATGGGATGTCCCGATTCTCCTGACATGGGATAGCAAAAGTGGGACAGTGACGGAGACTAGCACTTCCAACAACAACCTGCGTCAAACGGACGCAGGTGTTTTATTTTGGTATGAAAAAAGAGTCCGCAAGGGAACTCTCGTTGATGGTCAGGGCGTCTGGGAAGCAGCTTCTGGGGTCGCTTCCGGTTGAAGGATCGGGATCAGGTGGTCGATCTGACGGATCTGCGCAAGCACAATCGTGACGGCCAACACACCGTAGAGGGCGAGCCAGGTGAGGCGAACGCGTAGGGGTGGGTACTCCCGCTCCTCGACCATATCTTGCTCATCTGCTCCGAGTTTTGAATCGCAATCGTAGTAGAACCAGGTGAAGACTCCTCCTAGGAAGATATCCAGGGTGTTGATGCACGTAGCCTGACCTCCGTATCCCATGAGCATTAGCATGCTCATGGAGCCCCACACCGCCAAAGCAATGACCGGACGCACGTATTTCGGGAGCGTCTGGAAATCGTCTAGGACAAGTAACCAGATGAGCAGCAGGCCTGGCTCCCGCAGGAGGACCGTGTAGATGAGCAGGAGACCAACACCGACCCATTTGAACCAGGGGCCGACGACCTGCGTCACCCGACCGCCGTCCAGCGGGCTGATCGGGAGTAGGTTGAAGAGGTTGAGGAAGAGGCCGGTGTAGCTGACCAACAGCAAGATCTCAGCGGTCTTGCCGTCTGTCAGTGGCCACAAGGCAAAGCAGGCAAGCGCGCCGATCGTGCCCAGCAACGGTCCTCCCAAACCCACGAATGCCTCTGTCTCCCGATCCTTGAATCCGGGCGCAAAAATGAGTGCTCCCAGGAATGGGATGAAGACGGGCGCGGGAGTGCCCAACCCCTTGATCCGCATCGCGATGACGTGCCCCATCTCGTGGATGAAGAGCATCGAGACCAGACCTACCGCGAACCAAGGTCCGAGGTAGAACCCGTAGACGATCGTCGATATGAGCATCGAAACGATCGTCACGAAGACCTTGGCGAACTTTGCCGCCTTGAAGACCTTGAGGAACTTTGTCCCCTTCGTCATGAGGATCATGGCGATGAGGAGAAGGCTACTGGACGGACGCTTTTTCGTATTGGCAACAGGTTCCACTGAAGCACCTCCATGAAAGGAACGACGAAGAAGTCTAGCATGAAAGTTGATCCCGTCAAGATGCTAAAACAAAAACCGACCAGCACAAGGCTGATCGGTTTGTGGTGCGTCGGGTGGGATTTGAACCCACGGCCAAGAGATTAAGAGTCTCCTGCTCTACCCCTGAGCTACCGACGCGGAAAGTAAATGTAACGGCATTAATATGCCAGAACGATTGACGTGCGTCAAGATTTGACGTAGCATCTTCGCGTAGATATGCGGCCGTAGCTCAGTTGGATAGAGCATCTGTCTTCGGAACAGAGGGTCGGGGGTTCGAGTCCCTCCGGCCGCACCACAAAAACACTCTGATCTCTCAGAGTGTTTTTGTTTGTTTCCATTGGGTGAGTTTGCCTGCATCAATTTCAATTTGATCAGCGCGACGCAATGCATTGGCTTGACCAGGTTGCAGGATGTTCGTATGAGGGGCGTTGTTGAGTGCGGTCACGATGTACCACAAGTCTTTCTCATCGACCATCCAGTTACGACGATAGAACCGTGAAAGGTCAAACGCTTGTGAATACGATCGCAGAGTTTTTCGACCATCGTCGAGGAAATATTCGTGAAAGTACGACATAGCAAGTTCACCAACCGTCCGGTACACCGGCTCTCGGTAACGCAAGACCGCATGGTTAGTTTTGGTAATTGCTCCCCATCGACCCTGCTCCTGAAAAAGCGCAATCACATGATCGTCATCCCCCTTGGCTGATGTAAGGTCGAGTAATAGTGGCCGACGACCCTGAAGAGCAAACGCACACGCCGCCAGAAGCGCTCCTTCCATACAATGGGCTTTGTTCTCACGCAAGACACGACGAGGCGACATCATGGTGTCACCGTCGACATTAAAGTTTGCTGGCACCTGATCTAAAAAATCCTGAACCCGCCTGGGCGAGCTCAGAGATTTTAAGATCTTTAATTCAATGGCGTTGAGCTCCTGCACATTCACCAACTTTTCGCTTCGATTCCTGCCTGAGCAGCCGCGACTTGTGCTTCTTGTTTGGATGTCCCTGTTCCGACCGCAACCTGTTCTTTACCCAGGAATACACCAACCTCGAACTGTTTCTCGTGATCGGGTCCGGTTTCTGACAACACCTTATACGATGGAGTAATGCCCAGATGTTCCTGCGCGGCTTCCTGGAATCGACTCTTCGGATCGATGTACAGACGGTTCTTCAGAATATTTGGGAGCTCACACAATACGCGTGTATGGATAAACTCCTTTGCCGCCTCCCATCCTCCATCCAAGTAGATCGATCCAATAATCGATTCAAAGGCATTGGCAAGAATATACTTTCGCGCCTTGGAGTTCTTATCCTTAGACTCTCCTCTTGAGAGATGCAGGTACGGTTCAATTCCCAACTTCGCACACAACGCTGCCAACATCTCGGCATTCACAAGCGCGGCGCGCCAGTTGGTTAACTCCCCCTCTGGATTTTCGTAGTTCTCATACAGATGTTCCGTCACAACAAGCTCCAGCACGGCATCGCCAAGAAATTCGAGACGCTCATTGTGACCGAGAGGAAAGTCTGGATGCTCATTGAGATAGGAACGATGAACAAGCGCCTGGCGTAGCGTGTCTGTGTTGTGAAACGTCACGCCAAGGGTTTGTTCCAAGTCGGAAAAATCTTCTTTAGGCATAGTGTTTATTCTTTAACTTCTTCTTCCTCTTTTTTCTGCTTATCCACCTCTTTCACCTCTCCGTGCGCGACCAGATCTTTATAGATGGCACCCAACACGCCGTTTACGAAGCGGCCAGATGCCTGTCCTCCAAATCCTTTTGCGAGCTCAATGGCCTCATTGATCGCGACTTTTGCGGGAATGCGCTCATGGAACTTAAGCTCAAACACCCCAAGACGCAAGACGTTTCGATCAATGACCGTGATCGACTCCAGCGGCCAGTTTGGAGCAAATTTTGTAATCACTTCATCAATCGCAGGACGATTCTCAACAACTCCCGTAATCAGCTCATCAATAAATCCCTCATCTTCAAACTTGGGAGCGAACTCTTCACGGTTGAACGCAATAATTTCCGGGAGTTTACCTTCCGGCATGCGTAGGAAATCCCATTGATACAGCGACTGCAAGGCAATCGTACGAGAAAGATGACGATTGGACATAGGGACAAAGAGCTAAAGAACGAAGATGATTGATCTCTATTATAGCAGAAAAAGCATCGGGTTAGGATGCTTTTTTATCTTTTGGTCCTTTTGCTTCTGCCTCGTGGCCATGATCATGGGGAGGTGCAGCGACCTTTTTGGCTTCTCTCTTCACCTCACGTGATGTATCGACAACTTGCTTCCCTTTGTAGGTCCCACAGTTCTTGCAAGCCGTATGGGGCAAGAGGGGTGCCTGACACGCGACACACAGACCAACGTTAATCGGCTTGAGCGCGTCATGCGAGCGTCGTCGACGAGGGCGAGATCGAGAATGTCTACGGGCTGGAACTGGCATAGGTAATTCAATGGGGAATAACGGGGGCGATGGTACCAATGAAGGGTTTTTATGTCAATGTCGATTACTCAGCTTAGATGAGGGCCACACTTGCAACGGTATCTCGTTCTTTCTTGAAACGCATGACCCGAACCCCTTGGGTTGCCCGTCCCAAAACGGAAACAGATTTCAGCGGTGACCGCAGAACCTGTCCTGCTTCTGAGACGACGAAGAGGTCTCGCGTGTCTTCTGCGGGAACAATATAGGCACTGACAATCTCACCGGTCTTCTTGGTGATCTTGGCCGTCTTGATTCCCGAACCTCCACGTTTTTGCACTTTATACTCTTTCAGCGGGCTTCTCTTTCCGTATCCTTCGTGCATGACCACAAGAAGTTGATCGCCATTTTTCGAGCTTGCCGCTCCCACCACATCCATCCCCACAATCTGGTCCTTGCTCTTGAGCTTCATGCCACGCACGCCGGACGCATTTCGTCCCATCGCGCGAATATCAGTCTCTTTAAACCGGATGGCCTGTCCTTGTTGGCTGACAAGAATGACTTCATCTTTTCCTGTCGTCGGCTTCACCCATTGAAGATTATCTCCGTCTACCAGTTTAATGGCGATGAGTCCGGAGCGACGGATGTTATCAAACTGGTCGAGCTCTACCTTCTTGGCGGTTCCCTGACTCGTCACCATAAGCAAATACTTCATGCTCTCCATGTCTTCCAAAGAGAACGTCGCTGTGACGGCTTCTCCAGGAGCGAGCTGAAGAAAGTTCACAATGGCCTGGCCCTTGGCAGTGCGGGAGGCTTCAGGAACATCGTACGCCTTCAATCGGAACACACGACCACGGTTGGTGAAGAACATGAGATCCTTGTGTGTGGTGGTCGTGAACACCTGCTCGACAACGTCATCTTCTTTGGTGGTGAGGCCAGCCACCCCCTTTCCTCCACGATGCTGGGTCTTAAACGTATCAGGTGGAATGCGCTTAATGTATCCAGCCTTCGTAATCATAACGACCGTCTGGGTATCTGGAACAACGTCTTCAATCGAAAACTCTTTGATTCCATGTTTCACGATCTGGGTCCGTCGAGGGTTGCCATACTTGTCCCGAAGCTCTTCCACTTCCGTTGCAATAACGGCCATCATCTTTTTCTCGCTCTTCAAAATACTTTCAAGCTCTTCAATAAGTTTCTGCATCTCCTTGTGCTCTGTCTCGACTTTGAGCGTCTCAAGGTTGGCAAGATTCTGCAGGCGCATTTCTAAAATAGCGGATGCCTGACGCTCGGAGAGTTTAAACTTACTTACCAAATTCACGCGCGCTTCATCCTTATCTTTGCTCCCCTTGATCGTCTTAATAATCTCATCGATCTTCAAAATGGCAATACGCAACCCTTCCAAAATATGGGCCCGATCCGTAGCCCGTGCCAAATCAAATTCCGTGCGTCGCTTCACGACTTCACGACGATGCTTTACGTACTCCTCCAAAATCATCTTGAGATTCAAGACGCGCGGCTGGATCCCATCCACAAGCGCCAACATGTTGTAATGGATGGTCTCTTGAAGTTGTGACGTCTGATAGAGACGATTGAGCACTTTCTTCGGATAGGCGTCTTTTTTAAGCTCAACCACGATGCGCACAGCACCCTTACTTGATTCGTCACGCAAATCTCGAATTCCTTCGATCTTCTTGTCGCGTACATTCTCCGCGATTTTCATGAGCAGATTGGACTTGTTCACCTGGTAAGGAATCTCGGAAACGATAATAGCAAAGTTCCCCTTGCTGTCCTCCACAATCTCGGTCTTTGCGCGCACAACCACACCGCCTTTGCCGGTGGCAAACGCCGCTTGAATATCTTTTTGGTTATAGGCAATCGCACCTGTTGGGAAATCTGGCCCCTGAACAATCTGTGCCAAGTCATCGATGGACGCATCTCTATTTTGAATCAGATGCAAAATCGCATTCGCGATTTCCGTCAGGTTATGCGGAGGGATGTTGGATGCCATACCAACCGCAATTCCGACGGTTCCATTAATCAACAGGTTTGGAAGTTTGGCTGGAAGGACTTTGGGCTCCTTGTGGGTACCATCAAAGTTGGGCATGAATTCCACCGTATTCTTTTCAATGTCCAAAAGAAGCTCTTCGGAAATCTGTTCAAGCTTGGCTTCCGTGTATCGGTAGGCAGCAGCGGAATCGCCATCAAGAGAACCAAAGTTTCCCTGCCCTCGGATGAGCGGCATGCGCATCGAAAAATCCTGCGCCATGCGCACGAGTGAATCATAGACGGCAGAGTCCCCATGCGGATGGTATTTCCCCAATACATCTCCAACGACCGCCGCACACTTCTTAAACTTGGCACTGCTGCGCAAACCGGTTTGCCACATCGAATACAAAATACGGCGGTGAACCGGCTTGAGTCCGTCGCGAATGTCTGGCAGCGCGCGTCCCACGATCACGCTCATGGCGTAAGCCAGATAGGACGTCTGCATCTCATTCACGAGACTCTGAGAGACAATAGACTCTCGGGGAGGCGTCTGTGATTCAAGCTCTTTATGGGGTATTGTCTTCTTGGCCATAGGATTCTTGTCTTGCTTTTTCTTCTTCGTATCCTTGTTTCAATGCGTCCCACGCGTTTGTTGCTTGATCGATTTCGTTGACGGGATCGACCTGCGCTTCCTCTACCTTCTCCACAGCTGTTTCAATACCTTGATCGATCGCTGAGGAAATATCTGGAACAACGGTGAGGACCTGACGCAGGGTGAGAAACCACCCTACAACAATCACGACAGCCCCTACCGCCATCAACCCCCAGAACCATCGCCGATGAGAAGTGGGGAGTGGGCGCAATGATTGAGGTTTGGGTCGAGATGTTGGCATACCCCTTATCGGGTGAGCGAGATAATCACCATTTCATCCTCAGGAAGATCCTTGCGCGTGACTTTATACTTGTTCACGTCTTCTCGTCGACAGGTTCCAAACGCTTTACAAAAATCGTCGATGCTCGCAAGTGACTCTTTCATGTTAGGAAGAGCATGTGTCATCGGAATGACTACGCGCGGCTCAATCTGGGAGATCACTTCCGAAGCCATACGAGCATCCATTACCCGACCACCTCCAACGGGAATCATCAGCATATCAATGTTCTCAAGTTTCTGAAGCTCTTCGTCCGTAAGCGCGCGATCAAGAGCACCGAGGTGTGCCAAACGCATCCCCTCTGCTTCAATACGAAACAACAAGTTTGGAATCTTTCCGCTCTTTGTTTCACGTTTAAGTGGGGCGGACACTCCAAACACAAAGACACTTCTCACTTCGAATTCACCCGGAAGATCGATAATATAGGGACTCCCGACAACCGACTCACGATTATTCGCATCCTCTTCATTGTGGGATTCAAGAAGAATCTCAGCCTCTAGCGTGCGTGGAAATCGAAGCCCCGTAGAATTTTGATACGGATCCGTCACGATACGAACATCTCCACCAGATGTCTTTGCCGTGATTTCAAAAGACGAAAGACCGTTCCATGATATCTGCATAGTTTATTCTTCCTCAGCGAAGGTGTCCTTCCAGTATTCAACCTCTTTTTTCACGATCTCGAGTTCTGGATCTGTTTCAGTAATAAGGAACCCCTCGCGGAAGCGGGCCACTTTATTCTTCATCTCCGCCTGTTGGTTCTCATCACCTCCTTGGGCGAGAACTTCGAGTTCGTCGATCGCTTCCTGAATCTTGCCTGCTTCCTGGGTCCACTTGTCGACCAGTACTTGATACTGTTGCGCCTGTTCTCCAACACGGGTTTTGAGAATCTCAGCAAGTTTATCTTTAGCCACAAGAATACCGTCTTCCACTTGATACCGCTGTTTTGCATCGAGCGCCTCCGTAAATAAGTCGCTTGAGACCAGCTCATCCAGACTCACTCCGACGTCCAGGTGAGGCTTAATCACCCCGCGAACTGATTCATCGACATGATCGAGAACCATTTTGTTCAGTGTTTCCTCGGCGGTCGAGCTCGTCAATTCTTGGTAGGCATGGCGATAGGGATACTCCTTGATCCCGATCGTGTAGAACGCGTGCTTGATTGCCGCTTCATCGACTGCTTCATTTCCTGAAAGGTCATCGTGGATCCGTTGCGCCTCCTCTTTTATTGGCAAAGGAAGTGTTGGAACAAAATGCTTAATCGCGAACTGAAACTCCTCGAGCATGGACTGGTGGGGGTGGGACATAGAGGGTGGTTATCGGGCTTTTCAACATCAGAAGTCTAACAAAAAATCCTAAACCCTTCAAGTGAAAGATTGACATTTATTCATCGTCTGCTACACTCCGACGGTCATTAATCAATTTAAACCCGCGTGAGCCCCTCAGCATCGCTGGGCCGCTTGCCGGCATATTTTTATATGACACAGCAGACATCAGAATTCGAGACACTCATGACGGAGGGTGGGTACCTGAATCTCCCTCAGGTGGGAGACGTCGTCACCGGTACGGTTATCGGAACAGGTCGACGCGAAGTACGCATCGACTTGGGCGGAATCGCCACGGGCGTGGTGCGAGGTAAGGAACTCTTTGCCGAGTCCAGTGAGTACGCCAACATCGAACCAGGAACGGAAGTCGAAGCGACCGTGATGGAACTCGAAAATGAAAACGGAGAGATCGAGCTCTCCTTCCGCTTCGCCGGCCAGCAGAAGGCTTGGGAAGATATTCGTGCCATGTTCACCACAGGTGAAACGATCGAAACCAAAATCTTGGAGGCAAACAAGGGGGGACTGATTGTCCGTGTTGGTACCGTTAATGGATTCCTCCCTGTTTCTCAGCTTTCTCCTGAGCATTACCCACGGGTGAGTGGAGGAGACAAGAACAAAATCCTCGAAAAACTCAAGAGTTATGTCGGCATTAAAATGACCGTCCGTGTCATCGATGCCACCGAAACAGACGAAAAGCTCATCGTGAGTGAAAAGGCTGTTTGGGAAGATCAACAGAAGAATGTTCTCTCTCAGTTCAAGATAGCCGACACGGTTGAAGGAGAAGTAACCGCCCTTGCGGACTTCGGAGCCTTTATCAAGTTTGGCGCACTTGAAGGATTAGTTCACATTTCAGAAATTGCCTGGCAACGAATTGACCACCCACGCGATCTACTAAAGATCGGCCAAATGGTAAAAGCGGAGATCATCGGTATTGAAGGCAGCAAAATCTTCCTGAGCATGAAGAAACTGGTGCGTGACCCTTGGGAAAATGTTTCTGAACGCTATAAGATTGGCGACACCGTAGAGGGAACGATCCTCAAAGTGAATCCCTTTGGATTCTTTGTCGAACTCGATCCAGAAATCCATGGACTCGCCCATGTCTCAGAACTGTCAGATAAGCCCGTGACCGATGTGACAGAAATCGGAAAAGAGGGTGAGCGCATGAAGTTCAAAATCGTTTCAATCGAACCAAACGAACACCGCCTTGGACTTTCTCTTAAGACACAGAGTGAAGCCACGGAAAAAGCCGAAGCCACAGAACCAGCTCCTGAACCACAACCAGCTACCGAAACCGCTACCGAGTAATAGCAGCAACGCCGATCCCTTTCTCAGGTCGGCGTTGATTATTTACGACATCGCTCTATGAAGCCACTCTCCAAAAATATCATCTTTGCCCTTGTCGCGATCCTTCTGATCTCTGCTATTTTTTCTGGCTACACCCTGAACGGAAACAAGCCTGAGGAAATTGGCATGACCAAACTTGTTGAAGAAATTCAATCTGATTCCATCGAAAAGATTGAAGTGGAAGGATCCGATGTTTCCATCACCCTTAAAGACGGGAGCGAACAAACAACACGAAAAGAGTCCTCTGTCTCCCTCTCGGAGGAACTCATTAGTTATGGAGTCACAGCCGATCAACTGAAGGCTGCTCAAATCACTATCAAAGATCGTTCCACTCGCTCCTATATTCTTGGAGTGATCCTCCCTTCTCTACTTCCCCTCTTCCTCCTGATCCTCATCTTCTGGTTCATGCTGCGACAGATGCAGGGGGCAAACAATAAGGCCATGTCCTTTGGAATGAGCAACGCACGCGAGATCAAGGACTCAAAACAGAAAGTGACGTTCGCGGATGTCGCTGGTGATAAGGAAGCAAAGGTTGAACTTCAGGAAGTTGTCGAGTTTTTGAAGAGTCCAAAAAAGTTTTCTGACCTGGGTGCCAAGCTCCCAAAGGGCGTGCTCCTCATGGGACGTCCTGGAACCGGTAAGACTCTGCTCGCCCGCGCCGTCGCAGGAGAAGCCGGCGTCCCGTTCTACCATCTGAGTGGTTCTGAATTCGTCGAAATGTTTGTGGGGGTAGGTGCTAGTCGTGTACGTGACCTCTTTGCAAAGGCCAAGAAGTCGGCCCCCTGTATTGTCTTCATCGATGAAATCGAT